>Ga0160472_100030_pt1 | contig 278594 bp, 250 predicted proteins | sample HID1973M_E11MG_FD_108267 | JGI IMG/M metagenome (GOLD analysis project Ga0160472, IMG submission 108267) | Enriched mosquito-associated microbial communities from UW Madison campus, WI, USA - HID1973M_E11 MG | ecosystem: Host-associated > Arthropoda: Insects > Digestive system > Unclassified ... | reverse complement strand
GGTCGTCAAACTCGCCAACCTGTTTCGTGTGGGGGTGGCCGACCTGGTCGGCGAAAATCCCGACGCTGCCGACGAGGCGCCCGAGATGGTCGCGATGTTCCGCGACCTTAAAAGCCTGGACGAGCGGGATCGGGAGACAATCCGTGTCCTGATGGAGCAGCTCAAGGTTCGCAGGACGAGCGGCGATTAGAATAAGCCGCCTGGATCTGGATGGTGCCGGCTCGCCGACGGCGCTGGTCGCGCGCATTCTTCAGATCGAACCGAACCTGCAGATACCGGTTCCTCTGGAAGCTCTCTGCGAGCGGCTGGACATATTGAGTATCAAAGACCTCAAGACCGACGGGTTTGAGGCGGCTTTGGTCACCGACGCGGTAAAATCCGCCGGGCACATCCTCGTTGCCGAAGGGCGATCACGTCACCGGCGTCGGTTCTCGATCGGGCACGAACTTGGCCATTTCCTGATTCCGGCACACCGGATGTCTGCCGACGTACCATTATTGTGTTCAGCCGAGCAACTGCGTCTGCTCGACACCAAAGACCAGGATCGGCGACGGCAAATGGAAGCCGAGGCAAATCGCTTTGCCGCTCTGTTGCTATTGCCCCCGCCCATATTACGCGCGGAGTTACGCAAGATACGCCAGCCCGGCCTCAAGGACATTGTCGACCTCGCGAACCTGTTCGATGTCAGCAAGGAAGCGATGGCACGTGCTTATGTCGAGCATTGCGGCGATGCCGTCGCTATTGTCGTCATTAAAAAGGGCAAGGTGCTTCGCTACCACCGCAATGAGAAGCATTTCCCGTGGATCGATGTCCGGTATGGACAGCCGGTGCCCGAAGGATCCCTCTGGCACGAAGGAACGCGCTTTGCCGGCGAGATCACCGAGGTCAAAGATTGCGAACCGGGACACTGGATTGGCCCATCCCAGATCCGCAAGGTGCTTGCGCTCACTGAACAGATTCTCGAGCAAGTGGCGGACCACGCATTGCTCCTGCTTCGCGCAGAGATGCGCGACGACGACGATCAAGACTTTGCCGCTTCGAGTGATCGCTGGCGCTGACGCCTGGACAAAGACCGATCGCTGATCGCGATCTCAGCGCTCCCTGATGCGCTGACTGTGTTCGCTGATACCGATATTTGAATTCCCTGTTCCAGGCGCAGGGAATTCGCCGTTCGAAATGGCGGAATTCTGCGGACTGTTGCATGTCCGGCAGCGTTCAAGGAGCCCGAATTTTCGCGATTTCCCTGTATTTTCCCTGTAATACAGGGAAAATAGCGGCGAGACAGGTTCGCCCCGGACTGCGCCCCGCACCAGTCCCGATCAAAGATGGACATCCGGTCCGTTTTGGCCGCTGCGAGGATCGCAGCGGTTCGGTGAGGGCGGGCACCCAGGCTCGCTCGACGAAGAGCTTCTTTTTCGAACTGCCTCCAGCTTCAGGAACGCGAACCATGCTGACGAAGATTCAACCGGGCCCGACGTTCAAGGACAATCTTCAGCAATTGCCGCCCATTGACGGCATACAGCGTATCGATCTCGTTGACGGAGCGGGAGTGGTGGTCGCCAGCATCGACAATCAGCCCGGCAAGCAGGGCTCGCTCGCCGTCTATCACTATCTCCAGCAGGCCTTTGGTACCCTGGACGCACAAGCTGCCGAGCACGGTCTGGCCGTCTTCGCCGAGCACACGCCCGATGCGCGCAACCGTCCGGGCGCGCACCCCAATGTCGACCGCCTGCTCGCGATCGCCGCAGGTGGTCCCGCGCTGAGCATCCAAATCATCTGAGCAGCCGCTCTTGAGGGACAGCGCGCTTCCCTGAGCTTTCGCTCCGGCGGAAGCCCGCCCCGCATTGATAGCCCAAGTCTGCAGCCGTCGCCGTGGGCGTGGCAATTCATCAATGCGTTGCGATCCAAACGATCAATGCGACAGGCCCGTGGGCCTCATCCTACTGTGCGCCCTCGATAAGCCCTGCGGGGAGAGGGAGAAGGGATGAGGATGTCGAAGGGCCCGCTGCTGGCTTTGGTCTCCATGCTTGCCTTGACGGGCTGTGCAACCGTCCAACGGGAAGCGGCCTCGACCCCCGCCGTCGCGCCCGTCGCTGACGCGCTGGCGCAAGGCTTCGCCCATCCGCCCGCCGAGGCACGCCCCCGGACCTGGTGGCACTGGATGAACGGCAATGTCACCAGGGACGGCATCGCCAAGGATCTTGCCTGGCTGGCGAGCATCGGCATGGGCGGCGTGCAGGCCTTCGACGCGAGCCTCGAAACCCCGCAGATCGTCGATCAGCGGCTGGTCTACATGACGCCGGGCTGGCGCGACGCATTCCGCTTCGCCGCGCAGGAAGCCGATCGGCTCGGGCTGGAACTGGCGATCGCGGCATCGCCCGGCTGGTCGGAAACCGGTGGTCCGTGGGTGAAGCCCGAGCAGGGCATGAAGAAGCTCGTCTGGTCGGAGACGCGGCTGCGCGGCGGCGCGCGCATGCGCGGCGCGCTGCCCGCGCCGCCGACGATCACCGGGCCGTATCAGTCCATCGCCTTCCGCGAGGAAATGTCGCGACAGCCGGCGGCACAGGGCGGACCGCAGGCTAGTGGCCGCATCGCCGTGCTGGCGGTCCCGGTCATGGCGCCGGACCTTCCGCAGCCGATCGTGTCGCTGCCCGATGGCGTGCGGCTCGACCGGGCGCCGCTCGTCGACACGGATCTGGAAAGCGGGGTGAGTGTGCCGCTGTCTCCCGATCTTTCGGGAGAGGTCCGGGCGACTTTCGCGCGCCCGGTCACGGTTCGGTCGCTGCAGCTGTTCTTTCCCGGCCTGGCCATGCCGTTCCGCGGTGTCCCGATCGCCCCCGTGCTGGAGGCGAAAGTCGATGGCGCGTGGCGCGCGGTGAGCGATGTGCCGCTCAGCGCCGTGCCGACGACCATCGCCTTCGCGCCCGTCACCGCCAGCGAGTTCCGGGTCCGCATCAAGGCGGCGCCGCCCTTTTCCGCTGGCGAGCTTCAGGGCGCACCGGGCGCGGTCGAGATCGACATCTTCGCGCCGGGCGACCTCTCGCGGATCAAGCTCAATGCCCTGCGCTTCTTCGGCGAAGCGCGAACAGGCCGGATCGAGGAAAAGGCCGGCTTCCAGACCGTGCCCGATTATCATGCGATCGCGGGGCAGAATTCCGTTGCTGCATCGGTCGGCCGCGGCGATGTGATCGACCTCACCGACCGCGTGCGCGCCGACGGCACGCTCGACTGGACCCCGCCGACAGGCCGCGACTGGCGCGTGCTCAGCTTCGGCTGGTCGCTGACGGGCAAGGTGAACCATCCGGCTCCGCCGGAAGCGACCGGGCTGGAAGTCGACAAGTTCGATGCCGTCGCCGTAGAGGACTATCTGCGCGGCTATCTCGGCATGTACCGCGACATCACCGACATCGGCCGGCAGGGCAAAGGCATCGACGCGATCCTGACCGACAGCATCGAGGTCGGGCTGGCGAACTGGACGCCGCGCATGGAAGCCGAGTTCGCCGCGCGCCGGGGCTATGCCATGCGGCCCTGGCTGCCCGCGCTGACCGGCGTCGTGATCGGATCGGCGGAAGAGACCGAGCGCTTCCTCTACGACTGGCGACGCACCCTCGCGGAACTGCTGGAGGACGGCCACTATGCGACCATCGCCAAGGCCGCGCGCGAGAACGGGCTGACGCTCTATGGCGAGGCTCTCGAGAGCGGCCGGCCATTGCTGGGCGACGATCTCGCCATGCGCGCGCACGCGGACATTCCGATGGCCGCCTTGTGGACCTGGCAGCGCGGCGGGGCGGTGCGCAGCACGCTGCTCGGCGACATGAAGGGGGCGTCGTCCGTCGCCCATGTCTATGGCAAGCCCTTCGTCGCTGCGGAAAGCATGACCGCCGCCAATGCGCCCTGGGCCTTCGCCCCGCGCGACCTGCGCCGCTTCATCGATCTGGAGTTTGCCTATGGCATCAACCGGCCGGTGATCCACACCTCGGTTCACCAGCCGCTCGACGACAAGCAGCCGGGCCTGTCGCTGCTGATCTTCGGCCAGTATTTCAACCGGCACGAAAGCTGGGCCGGCATGGCGGGTCCGTGGGTCTCGTATCTGGCGCGCAACTCCTATCTGCTGCAGCAGGGCAGGCATGTCGCCGACGTGGCGTTGTTCCATGGCGAGGAAGCGCCGCTCACGGCGCAGTTCGCCAGCGGCATTCCGGCAGGACTCCCCCGGCGCTACGCTTTCGACTTCGTCAATGCCGACATGCTGGCCGATGTGCTTTGCGTCGAGAATGGCCGCATCGTCAGTGCGGGCGGGGCGAGCTATCGCGCGCTGCAACTGGGCGGCAGCAGCAATCGGATGACCCTGCCGACGCTGCGGCGTATCGCCGCGCTCGCGGCGGAGGGGGCGACGGTGATCGGTTTGCGCCCGGCAAGCTCTCCGTCGCTGGCCGACGATCCCGCCGAATTTGCCCGGCTGGTCAGGGAAACCTGGGTGCGCCCCAATGTGATCGAAACCGCGGATGTTGAGAAGGCACTGGCCGGTCTCGGCCTCGCGCCGGATTTTGCGTTCACCGGCGGCGCCGACAGCGAAATCCTCTTCCTCCATCGCCGCCTGACCGACGGCGGGGACCTCTACTTCCTCACCAATCGGCGCGACCGTGCCGAACAAGTCGAGGCACGCTTCCGCACCACCGGCCGCCTGCCCGAATGGTGGGATGCGGTCAGCGGCACCAGCCGTCCGCTGTCGTACGGCACCGAGGGAGATACCACCGTCGTGCCGCTGGACATGGGACCGGAGGAATCGGGCTTCGTCGTCTTCCGCGCACCGGGCAACGCGCCCTCGCGTCAGGTGGTCAAGGCAGCGCCGACGGAAGTCGCCCGGATCGAGCGGCCCTGGACGGTCAGCTTCCAGACCGGGCGCGGCGCGCCGGCACAGATCAGCATGGATCGGCTTGTCCCCCTCAACGAACATCCCGATGCCGGCGTGCGCTATTTCTCGGGGGTGGCGAGCTACGTCACCAGCTTCGTCGCACCGTCAGTCGGGCGGAAAAGAATCTGGCTTGATCTGGGGACGGTGGGCGACGTTGCCGAGGTTCTGTTCAACGGCAAGAGCGCTGGAATCAGCTGGTGGGCGCCCGATCGGGTCGAGATCGGCACGCTGATCCGGCCGGGTGAAAACCGGCTCGAAGTGCGCGTCGCGAACCTCTGGGTCAATCGGCTGATCGGCGATCAGCAACCGGGCGCCACGCGTGTCACCTTCACGGCCGCACCGACCTATCGACCGGACGCGCCTTTGCGGCCGGCAGGGCTGATCGGTCCGGTAAGATTGGAAGCAAGCGATTGAATTATAATAAGTAATTGTATCGATTTGGTGAATAGACACCTATGCAAAGAGGAAGTTTTACTTCCCTTCTGTTTGGCAGCACCACGGCCTCGACCAATAAATGAAGCTGCGCGGGGAGTCCGGATAACGCGGGAGGCGCAGCGTCAAAGGGGAGGTATCTGAATGCGCCGAACAGTCATGTTCCGTACGTCGTCGCTGGCGATGGCCGCTGCCCTCGGGCTTGTCCTTGCCGATGCTGCCGCAGCACAGGAAAGCCCGGCGGAAGACGGGAGCGAACCCGCCGCGATCATCGTCACGGCCCGCAAGCGCGCGGAGAATTTGATCGACGTGCCCGTGCCCGTCACTGTGGCGACGCAGGAGCAGCTTTCCCGCGATCAGGTGTACAGCGTCAACGATCTGCAGCGCATCGCTCCGGCCCTCGAAATCAGTCAGACATCGGGCGGCGAGACCAATGGCGGTGCGCGCCTGCGCGGCCTCGGCACCGGCGTCTTCAATCCGTCGGTGGCCTCGTCGGTGGCGCTGGTGATCGATCAGGTGCCGGTCGGCAATCTCAACTTCCCGCTGCTCTACGATCTGGCGCAGGTCGAGGTGCTGCGCGGGCCGCAGGGCACGTTGTTCGGCCAGGGCGCGTCCGCGGGCGTGCTCAACATCGCCACGCGCGCGCCTTCGTTCAAAGGCATTGCGGTCAATGGCAGCATCGACTGGGCCGACAAGGGCACGCTGGGATCGGAAGTGGGCGAGCTTGTCATCAATGCCGGCCTCAACGTGCCGCTCGGGCAGACGGTGGCCTTGCGCCTCGCGTCGCAATACAAGCAGGAAACGGGCCTTCAGCGCAGCGCGACCACGGGCAAGGACAACAAGATCAAGGATTTCGGCCTGCGCGGGCGCCTGCTGTTCGAGCCGACCGACAAGCTGTCGATCACGCTGGGCGCCGAATATGGCGAGGAATCGACGGACGGGCAGACCTTCTTCGCCATCGCGATCGCGCCCAATTCCACGACGCCGTTTGGCCCTCCGGGCGGCACGCTGGGAGGCCTCTCCACCGCAGCCTATACGAGCGCGACCGGCTGCAAGATGCCGCTGATCAGCGAGCGCGCCGAGCATTATTGCGAGTCCGCGCTGACGGACCTCAACCTGCGGATGTTCACCGCTTCGGCGGAGATCAACTACGAGATCAACGATGCGTTCAGCCTCGTCTCGGTCACGGGTTTCCGTGATCGGCGGTTCGATCAGACCAGCCGTGACTTCTCGCGCATCCTGCCGCAGCCGGCCGCGCGGCAGGAACTGACGCGCGAGAATTCCGACCAGTTCAGCCAGGAACTGCGCCTGAACTATCTGGGCGACGGGTTCGACCTCGTGAGTGGTCTGTTCTACAACAAATATACCTTCGACCGGGTGCCGATGGGCAGCACGCCCTACAGCTACGGCAGCAATGCGCCCGGCAAGCGGATCGGCTTCTCGGTTTGCGCCTATGATGGCAGCTTCTGCCCGGTGCCGACGACCTTCACGGACGAGGATACGAAGAACCGCGTGCTGGCGGCTTTCGTCGATGCGACCGTCAATCTCGGCGAACAGTTCCAGCTATTCGGTGGTCTGCGTCTCGATGATTACAAGAACACCACCACAACCCAGGTCATCGGGACGACCGCGGGAGTGCGCTCGACCTTCGTCACGAAGGATAGCAACCTTTCGGGTCGCATCGGGCTCAGCTATCGGCCCAATGCCAACACCAACCTGTTTGGCTCCTATTCGCGCGGTTACAAGCCGCCGGCGGTCGGCACGGATCCCTCCGGCAAGCTGTTCCAGCTGGAGCCGGAGAAGGCCAATGCGTTCGAGGTCGGTGCAAAAGTGGCCATCGACAAGGTCCAGCTGTCCTTCGGCGGCTTCTACACTGAACTGCTCGATTTCCAGAGCCAGACGAGTGTCTTCGTCGGGACGGCCCTGATCTCGCGGCCTCTCAATATCCCCAAGATCGACTCCAAGGGCTTCGAACTGAGTGCTTTCGGTGAGGTGACGCGGGGGCTTACCGTCAATGCCGGCTATCAGTTCAACGACATCAAGTTCCCCTCGGGCTATCTGGGTGACGACGGCGGCAATCTGGGCGGCACCCAGTTCCTGAACGCGCCGAAGCACAAGTTCACCCTGTCGGGCGACTATTCGGTGCCGCTGAACGGGGGGCTCGAGTTCTTCGTCAACGCCAACCTCGTCTACAAGAGCTCCGTGCTGCTCGCGACCCGTGCCGACCCGCGCTATCGCTACCCCGCGCATGAGATCATCAACGGCGGCATCGGCCTCCGCGATCCTCAGGGCGGCTGGAGCGCTTCGCTGTTCGCGCGGAACCTCACCAAGGAGCGCGAGCCGACCGCCTATCTCGCCAGCACCTTTGCCGGCCAGGCCGATGGCGGCATCCGCGCCTGGCCGGTCGCGGGCCTCACGGCGCGCGTCATCGGCATCCGGGCGAGCTTCGACTTCTGACGGACGTGATCTGGCGTGGGGGGAAGGGGGATGGTGGCGCTCTGCTGCCGTCCCCCGTTTCGTCACCAACCATAGTCTTGCCCTTTCAAAGGATATGCCCATGCACCTCGACCGTCGTGAACTGATCGCCATGGGCGGAGCGCTAGCGGCGACCGCTGCCTTTCCGGGACCGGCGCTGTCAGCCGGGCGCACGTTTCCGAAGGGCTTTCTCTGGGGCGCAGCCACGGCCGGCCATCAGGTGGAAGGCAATGACACCGCATCCGACACCTGGTTCCTGGCCAACATCAAGCCGACTGTGTTCGCCGAGCCCGCTGGAGACGCCGCCAACAGCTTCATGCTCTGGGCCGAGGATCTCGATGTCTGCCGCAACATGGGGCTCAATGCCTATCGTTTCAGCGTCGAATGGTCGCGCATCGAGCCGGAGCGCGGCCTCGTCTCGCAGGCGATGCTCGACCACTATAAGCGCATCGTCGATGGCTGCCGGGCGCGCGGCCTGGCGCCGGTCGTCACCTTCAGCCATTTCACAAGCCCGCGCTGGTTCGCGGCGGCCGGCGGTTGGCTGAACCCCGAGGCACCGGACCTGTTCGCCGCGCAATGCGAGCGCGTCATGCGCGCCATGGGCGACGGGATCAGCCATGCCGTGACCTTCAACGAGCCCAATCTCTTCCGCCTGCTGGACGGGCTGCTGCCGCCGCAAGTGCGGGAGCTGGAACGCGCCACGCTGACGCGCGCGGCCGAACTCACCGGCAGCACGCATTTTGTCGCCAGCAATGTCGTGCGCCCGGAAGACAATGACGGGCTGGAACGCGGTCTGCTGAACGGCCATGCCCGCGCGCGTCAGGCGATCAAGGCCCTGCGCTCGGATCTCCCGGTCGGCTGTTCGCTGGCCATGGTGGACGAGCAGGCGGTGCGGGGCGGCGAGGCGATGCGCGACCGGACGCGCGAGCGACTCTACGGGGCATGGTTGAAGGCCGTGCGCGGCGACGATTTCCTCGGCGTGCAGAATTACGAACGGCGGGTCTGGGGACCGAAGGGCCGGGTCGCCCCGGCACCGAACGAAACGCGCAGCCAGACCGGGCAGGAAGTCCACGCTCCTTCGCTGGCCGGCGCCGTGCGCTACGCCCATGAGGCAACCGGCGTTCCGATCTTCGTGACCGAGCATGGCGTGAGCAGCGACAATGATGCGCTCCGGGCAGCGCTAATTTCCGAAGCGCTCGGCCACCTGCACGGGGCATCGCGCAGGGCGTGCCGGTGCTGGGCTATTGCCACTGGTCGTTGATCGACAATTTCGAGTGGATCTTCGGCTACGGCCCGAAGTTCGGGCTCCATTCGTTCGACCGGAAGACCTTCGTGCGCACCGCCAAGCCCAGCGCCGCCGTCTATGGCGCGATCGCCCGAAACAACGGGCTCTAGATCAGGTCGACAGTGCTCCTGTGAAGGCAGGAGCCTAGGGCGGTCAGGTTCGTCAGTTGCGCCCTGGGCTCCTGCCTTCGCAGGAGCACGCGTCGCTTACACAGCATGCTCCTGCGCTGCGCCTAGACCGCCGTCCGGCCGCCCAGCGTCTCGGCGAACCAGTCGGCGATATGATCGATCGCGAAGGCATGGTTATCCGCGCCGACATGCTCGACGCCGCCTTCGCGCTCCGTGAACCATTTGAGCTCGCGGCGCGGCGAGTTGACCAGCTGGTCGTAGGTCTGTGTGGCATAATCCGGCGAGATCTGCCGGTCCCGGATGCCGTGCGTCACGAGGAACGGCACCTTGATCCGGTCCATATGCCCGTTGAGGTTCATGTCGCGCGTCTTCTCCAGGAAGTCGTCCATGTCGCTGGCGCCGAACACCCAGAACACATGGCCCCAATAATGCGGCACCGGGTTTTCGCCCTCGCGCTGCATCCGCTTGTACTGCACCTCGTGCCAATTGTGATTGGCGCCCCAGGCCGCGCCGGACTTGAAGCGCGGCTCATAGGCCACTGCACGCGGCGCGAAATGGCCGCCGAGCGAAATGCCCGTCATGCCGATCGCGTCCGCCTTCACCGCGCTCAGTTGCTCCAGCCAGTCGACCCAGGCTGAGGCCCATTTTTCGCTGTGCGGGGTAGCGGGCAGGCCCTGCAGCCGCAGCGCCTCGCCGGTGCCCGGCTGGTCGACGCAGAGCGTGTGGATGCCGCGCTTGGCGAGCGCGTAGGGGAGGCCGCCCATCCAGAGCATTTCCTTCATGGAATCGAGGCCGTTGCAGTAGACGACGCAAGGCTTGGCGCCGTCGCCGGGCGCGCGGTGGAACAGGCCGGTGATGACCTTGCCCTCATAGGGGATTTCGACCCGCTCGACCGGATCGCCGGCGAGTTGCACGCCCTTCAGGAAGCTGCCGATCGCCTTGGCATAGGTCTGCTCGCGGCCGGGATGGCCGTGCCCCTGCATGCGCTCGCCGGTCTGGTAATAGATCGCCGCGCGCTTGAGCTTGGCGCCGGCGGAGAAACCATGCCCCGCGTCCAGGTCTTCCTGCGCCAGCGCGGCGAGCTTGTCCGCCATCGCGACCCATTCGACCATGAAGTCCTGGGTGCCGGCATCCTCGCCCGCCTGCGCCTTCGCCATCAGCGGTTTGATGATGTCGACGATCTCGCCCATCTTGCCGCCATTCTCCAGCGCGATGGCGACCGACAGGTTCCAGACATAGTTGGGGAACGGTTCGAACAGGGCCATGGATCAGATCTCCGCCGGCGTGAAAAGGGCTGCGTCGGGTTCGGGCCGCGGCATGGTCTGCGGGCCGCCGACGCCGGTGCCCCACTGGTCCATGATGCCGGGTGCCGGCTCGTAGACATGCGGCGCCCAGCTCGCTTCGTCGATCTCCTCCAGCTCGGCCGTATATTCGACGGCGAAGCCTGCTGGCGTGACGAAGTAGCTGAACGTGTTGTTGCCTGCGGTGTGCCGTCCCGGCCCCCAGACGACATCGATGTCGTGCCGCCGCAGCCGCGCGACGCCGCGCATCATCTCGTCCACGTTCGGCATGTCGTAGGCGACATGGTTGAGGCAGGCCGGGCCGGGTAGGAACGCGATCCGGTGATGCGCGCTGTTGCAGCGGATGAGGCTCATGAAGTCGCCGATCCAGTCACTGAGGCGGAAGCCCAGCACGTCGATGAAGAACTGCGTCGCTGCCTTGTGCTGCGGCGAGTGGAACACGATGTGGCTGATCTTCACCGGGATCGCTTCTCGCGGCTCGAGGGGGCGGGCCTCGCCCCGCGCCACGCCGCTGGAGATTTCGAGGGGCATGCCGTCCGGGTTGAAGAAGCGGAAGCCGTAGCCGCCTCCGGGCTGGGTCAGCGCGCGCGGCGCGAAGACGATGCGGCAGCCGGCCGCCACCACCTTGTCGAACAGCGCGTCGACATCCGCGTCGCTGTCCGCTGCCAGTGAGACGGCGTCCACGCTCCGCTGCGCGGCCTGGCGAAGGCGGACGACGAACAGCTCGTCATGCCCCTGCGCCGCCAGATAGACGCAGCCATTCTGCTCCGCGACCTGCTTCAGCCCCCACTGCTCGACGTAGAAGGCGCGCTCCGCCTCCAGATCGGGGACGGCGAGCGCCACATGACGGATTTCGGTGACACGGCTCATAAGCTGGCGAAACTCCCTAGCAGCCGGACTGTCGCCCGCTGCAGATTTGCTTCCTGTTCGATTGGTCGGGTGCGGCGGTCGATGCAAAACCATATTGTCGATAGTGCGATATCGACGGCTTCGGGGCGCGGGCGGAGCCATCGGTCGCGCCGATGACTGTCGTGGCGATCAATCAATTTGGCCGGCCCCGGCCGCGTCGCTACTCCCGGCGAAAGATCAGGGAGAGCGCCATGAACGTCCTCAAGACATTGCTGCCTTGTGCCGCCCTGGCGCTCGCCTTGCCGTCCGTCGCGGAGGCCAGGCAAAAGAGCGCGACGCGCGAAGCGGTCCCGCCGGATGTGCTGAAGAAACACGATTATTCGCTGGCCAACACGCCGAACAAGCGCACGGCGCTCGCCTATCTCTACACCGCCTGGAACGATGGCCGCCTGCAGCAGGCCCGTCTGACCTATTGGGGCAAGGGCTCTTTCCCGGAGCTGGAGCGGACCGGCGTGCCCGACGACCTGCCGCCCAATATCGGCGCCCCGCGCTACACGATCCACAAGGTCATCGAGGAGGGCGATCAGGTCGTCGTGCTGGCCTTCGTGCAAGGCGTCGGCATCGGTTCGGAGTTCACCAACATCTTCGGCGTGCGCGGCATCAAGATCGGCGATGCGGTCGTCGAGATCTTCCAGTTCGCGCCCAACGGGCTGATCCAGCGCAAGTGGGACACGATCGAGCCGCTGTCGGCCGCAGGATGTGATTTTCGCGATTAGGGTGCAGGCTCACGAAAGCGGAGGATCGGGATACGACAACATTGCGGCCTTTCAACCCCATTCGTCACCCCAGCTTTCGCTGGGATGACTGTATCTGGAAAGGCCCTTTCCCCGGCAAGCCAGATCTTTCATGCAGCGAAGGGAAGCTGCGAAAGCAGACACTCACCGCAAGACTGGCTTCCGCCGGGGCCATCGCATCTTCCCTCTGTCCTACAGTCGGGCAGTCATGGCAGTCCGGTCGCATGTCGCGTCGCGCGCCTCCATCACCGTATTTCGCCGGGCAACAGCCGGCTTGCAACGCCGGAAGAACATGCGCGACAGTGTGACTTTAGTGTGACCTTTGGGCTTTGACATCATCCCCGTCCGCGTCCCGACCGGTGCGCGGCTCGTGCGCATACCGCCCCAAGTCGGCCGCTCAAGCCCATCTCGCCTTTACCGCAGCCTTGCGCGTATCAATTCATGAGGTCTCGACCTGGTCAGCCTCAGCTTCCGTCGGTGATGACCGTTCCGCCGTCGACGACCAGCATTTGCCCATTGACGAAGCCGCCGGCGGGCGCGGCGAGGAAGACGGCCGCGCCGGCAATTTCTTCCACTGTGCCGGGGCGGCGAAGCGGGGTCATCTTCATCCGCCGTTCCATGAAGCCGGGGTCCTTCAGCAGCGGTATGGCGAGGTCGGTTGCGATGAAGCCCGGCGCGATCGCATTGGTCCGCACGCCGCGCGGCCCCCATTCGACGGCGAGGTTGCGGGCGAGTTGCGCCACTCCGGCCTTGGCCAGCGCATAGGCGTTGATCGCGCCGTTGCCACGCAGGGCGGAGATGCTGGCGATGAGGATCACCGAGCCGTTCTCGCCCCCGGCGATGTGCGGCAAACACAGATTGGCGAGGACGACCTGGCTGCGCAGGTTGACCGCCATCACCCGGTCATAGTCCTCCATCTCGACGGTGGCGAAGGGGCCGTGCCGCCCGGTGATGCCGGCATTGCAGACGAGAATGTCGATCCCGCCAAGCGCCGCCAGCGTGCCCGCGACGAGGGTTTCCAGTGCCGCGCTGTCGGCCACGTCGCACGTGATTCCTGGCTGTCCGAGTTCGGCCGCCACGCGCGCCGTGTCCCCGGCGTCCTCGCTCGAGATGACCACGCGCGCGCCAGCGTCGATCATCGCCCCCGCGATGGCGCGGCCAATCCCGCGTGTCGAGCCGGTCACGATCGCGCGCTTGCCGCCAAGGTCGAACAGGCCGGTCATGCGGCGCCTCCATGTCTGCGCGCCATGCAGGCGAGCAGGGGCTGCCGCGCCAGCGCGATCAGCACGAAGGTGACGATCAGCGACCCGGTTGTCACCCACTGGATTGCCCGGCCGAGATGGTCCTCGCCCACCACATATTGGCTGAGTGCCCCGACCAGCGCGGGGCCGATCGAGAAACCGAGGACGCTGATCGAAAAGACGAAGATCGCCGAGATGCGGCTGCGCAACGCGGGCGGCGCGATCTGCTGGCCGACCGTGTTGTTGATCGCGTTGAACGGCGCGACGCTGCAGGCGAAGGCGAACAGCAGGGCGTAAAAGCCGGCGGCCTCGCTCGCGGCGAAGGCGATCCAGGCCAGCGGGATCGCCACCGCGATCGGGACCAGCCCCACGCGGATCGGCGCGTCCATGACGCCGCGCGCGGCGAACCAGTCCACGATGATTGCATAGAGGCCCTGCCCGGCAAAGGCGGAGACCAGCATGATCATGCCGAGCGCCGCGCCTGCCTCCGCCGGAGGCACGCCGAGCGAGCGCTGGAGATATTCGGGCACCCAGCCTGTGACCGCGCCCGATGCCATGGCCGAAATACCGCTGCCCAGCACCATCAGGATCATGAGCCGTTTGTTGGCGCGCAGGAACGGCATCAGCGGTTCGACGGGGGTAGCGGCTGCGGTCGCCGCCTTGCGCCGGTCCGCATCGGGATCGATGAGCAGCGGGATCAGCAGCAGCGCCAGCAGGCCGGGCAATCCGATGAGGATGAAGGCGATGCGCCAGGCGGAGAGGTCGCCAAGCACGGGGAGACCCTTGAAGGCGCCCGCGCTGCCTGCGGCAAGGATCGCGCCCGCCGCCGCCACGCCGACAGCCGGCCCCACCTGGAAACCGATGCCTTGCAGCGCCAGCGGCTTGGAGAGGTTCTCGCGCGGAAAACTGGCGCCGATGATCCCGTGCGAACAGGGGCCGATCGCCGCTTCGCCCGCGCCCATCAGCATGCGCGTGAGGAACAGCGACACGAAGCCGACGGTGAAGCCGCAGAGGATCGTGGCCAGCGACCAGATGGCGAGGCAGACGGCGAGCACCTTGGCCCGGCTGAACCGGTCCGCTGCGGCGCCGATCGGGAACAGGAAGATCACGTAGAACAACGTGAAGGAAATGCCGATCAGCAGGCTGGCCTGGAAATCGCCGATGCCGAACTCGGCTTTGATCGGGCCGATCAGCATCGAGATCGCCATACGGTCCGCCAGCGCAATGGCGGTGAGGAGGAAGATGATGACGGCGGACCGCCACGCCGCGCCGCGCGGCGGATAGCCGTCTGCCCGTTCGCTCATCTTGCCCGCCTCTTGCGGTCCCTCAACTGATCCGGTGACCGGCGTAACGATCATCAACCTGCTCCGGCTTATATTCTTCCAGCGCGACGCCATCGTGTCGATAGGCAGGCGCTTCGATGAGGATGAAGGCCATGCGGCATGGCTTGTCGGTCGTGTTGCGCCAGAGATGATTGGTGCCGCGCTGCACGATCACGCCGTGCTTGCCGATCGACTTCTTGCGGCCATCCTCCAGCTCCAGCTCTATCTCGCCTTCCAGCACGATGCCGTAGTCGATCGAATTGGTGCGGTGGAACGGGCTCTGCTTGCCGGGCAGGATGTCGACGATGCGGAAGGCGCTGCCGCCCTTGAGCGTCGTGCCGACGTCGCGGTCGCGGCCGTCGGTCTCGTCATTATTGTCGGCGGGCACCGTCTCGGTGGTCCACAGCAACAGGAAGTTCGCGTCGCCCGTGGGCACGAGCTGCGGTTCCTTCGCATCCTCGCTCTTGAAGCAGGCGCGGCCCTCTTCGTTGTGGCCGGTCACTACGCGCTGGATGGGCGGGAGGGCCTCGCTCATGGCTGCACCACTTTCTGGTCGATCGCGCCGAAGGGCGTGCGGCCGTCGGCGGCGCGCGCTTCCATGCGCACGCTGTCGCCGAATTTCATGAAGTCCGTTTTCGGCGCGCCTTCGTCGACGATCTCGATGCCGCGCCGCTCGGCGATGCAGGAGGAGCCGACCTCGCGATAATTCTCGTTTGAGACGGTGCCCGAGCCGATCACCGTGCCGGCCACCAGCTCGCGTGTGCGCGCGGCATGGGCGACGAGCTCGTCGAAGCCGTGGCCCATCGCCCGGCCATGCGCCATGCCGAACTGCTTTCCGTTCCAGTGCACCGCAAGGTGCATGTTGGGCTGGCAATCGGTCCAGGCATCGCCCAGCTCGTCCGGCGTCACCGCGAACGGCGCCATGGAGCAAGGCGGCTTGGCCTGGACCCAGCCGAAGCCGGTCTTCATTTCCGGCCCGGCCAGCGTGCGCAGCGACCAGTCGTTGATCTGCACCACCAGCTTGATGTGGTGCGGCGCATCGGCGGCGCTCGTACCCATCGGAACCGTGTCGGTCAGGATGCCGAACTCGCCCTCGAAGTCGATGCCGAGCGTCTCGTCGGCCATGACGACATCTTCGCCCGGCGCATAGAATTTGCTGGAGACGCCCTGATACATGAGCGGCCAGGGCACCGGCGGCTTGTCGATGCCGATCACCTTGTCCATCAGCGCGCCGTGGCTGGCATAGACGGAGCCGTCCAGCCACTGCCATGCGCGCGGCAATGGGGCGAGGACCTCCGCCAGATCGAGCGCGTCGGGAAAGTCGCCGATCGCCCGCAACTGCGGCTCGACGGCGTCCCAATTCTCCAGAGCCTGTTGCAGCGTGGCGACCGGTGCCGGGGCACAGCGCATCCCGTCCGGCGAGACGACCACCAGCCGACCGTCCGGCGTTCCATTCCTCACTGTTGCAAGACGCATAGCGCCGCAGCCTCCCCAGTCTCCGTTTATCTGCCTCATGGGTAGCTGGGGGGCGGGGGCCGGGCAATGGCACAGGGTCGATAGAATGGCATCGATAACATGCGTTGGTCCCGCTTCCGGCGCTGGGTCTAGGGCCAAGTCACCGGCAACGGGTTTTGGGGAGAAGAATGGCGATCTGGCTCAAGCGTGGCGGGACGACGGAAGCGAAGGCCGATGCCGACCGCAAGGTGCGGGATACGGTGGAGGCGGCGCTCGCCGACATCGAGGCGCGGGGCGACGCGGCGGTGCGCGACATGTCGGTCCGGTTCGACGGCTGGGATCGCGAGGATTATCGCCTCTCGCAGGCCGAGATCGACGCGGCGGTCGACAGCCTGACGCCACAGGAGCGCAAGGATATCGACTTCGCGCAGGCGCAGGTGCGGAATTTCGCGAAGATCCAGCGCGCGAGCATGACCGATGTCGAGGTTGAGACGCTGCCCGGCGTCGTGCTGGGTCACCGGAACATCCCGCTGAACTCGGCAGGCTGCTACGTGCCCGGCGGCAAATATCCGCTGCTTGCCAGTGCCCATATGTCGGTCATCACCGCGAAGGTCGCGGGCGTGCCGCGCGTCATCACCTGTGCGCCGCCTTTCGAGGGAAAGCCTGCCCGCGCCATCGTCGCCGCGCAGGCGCTCGCCGGCGCGGACGCGATCTATGCGCTGGGCGGCATTCAGGCGGTAGGCGCCATGGCGATCGGGACCGAGAGCATTGATCCGGTCGACGTGCTCGTCGGCCCGGGCAACGCCTTCGTCGCAGAGGCCAAGCGCCAGCTTTTCGGCCGCGTCGGCATCGATCTTTTCGCCGGGCCGACCGAGACGCTCATCATCGCCGACGAGATCGGCTGCGACCCGGAAATCGCGGCGACCGACATTTTGGGCCAGGTGGAGCATGGCCCGGACAGCCCCGGCGTGCTGCTGACCAACAGCGAGGCATTCGCCCGCGCCACCATGGCCGAGATCGACCGGCTGCTGGAAATCCTGCCGACGGCCAGGCATGCCCGCGTCGCCTGGGAGAATTTCGGCGAGGTGATCGTGGCCGAGAGCTACGAGGAGATGGTCCGCATCGCCGACGAGATCGCCTCCGAGCATGTCCAGGTGATGACGGCGGACCCTGACTTTTTTCTCGCGAACATGCGCAACTATGGCGCGCTGTTCCTGGGCAACCGCACCAACGTCTCTTATGGCGACAAGGTGATCGGCACCAACCACACGCTGCCGACGCGCAAGGCGGCGCGCTATACGGGCGGTCTCTGGGTCGGCAAGTTCCTCAAGACCTGCACTTATCAGAAGGTGCTGACCGACGAGGCATCGGCGCTGGTCGGTGAATATTGCAGCCGCCTCTGCGCGCTGGAAGGCTTCGCCGGCCACGGCGAGCAGGCCAATGTGCGGGTGCGCCGCTTCGGCGGGCGCAACGTCCCATATGCCGGCCAGGTCGAGCCGAGCGACCTCACGCGGGCCTGAGCGGCGGCGATGGCAGCTCTCCCACGCACCCCGTCCTTCCGCCTAGAGGGGCGCAGGGCGCTGGTTACCGGCGCGGGGCGCGGGATCGGCCTCGCGCTGGCTGCCGCTCTCGCGGAAGGCGGAGCGGAGGTGACGCTCGCGGCGCGAACGTCGGAGGAGATCGAGGCCGGCGCCAAGGCGATTCGCCAGAATGGCGGGCTTGCCCGCGCGGACCTACTCGACGTTTCCGACATCGCGGCCGTCGCGCATTTCTTCGAGGCGCGGCCCGCTTTTCACATTCTCGTGAACAACGCCGGGACCAACCGCCCGAAGCCGATGTGGGAGGCGACGCAAGCCGACTTCGACGCGGTCGTCGATCTTAACGTCAAATCGGCCTTCTTCGTCGCGCAGGGCTGCGCGAAGGCGATGATTGCGGCAGGGGAGCAAGGCAGCCTCATTCATATCGGCAGCCAGATGGGCCATGTCGGCGGGCCGAACCGCTCGCTCTACTGCACGTCCAAATGGGCGATCGAGGGCATGAGCAAGGCGTTCGCGCTGGACCTCGCCGTGCATGGCATACGATCGAACACGATCGCGCCGACCTTCATCGAGACGCCCATGACGAGGCCGTTCTTCGAGGACGCCGAATTTCTTCGCCACGTGCTGCAAAAGATCAAGCTTGGCCGGTTGGGACGCGTGGAGGATCTGATGGGGGCCGTTCTGTTCCTCGCGTCGGACGCCTCAGCCCTGATGACCGGCACGAGCATGGTCATCGATGGCGGCTGGACCGCCGAATAGGAGAGAGAAAATGCCGCGCCGTTATGTCGACCTGTCCATGACCCTGTGCAACGAGGTCATCAGCGATCCGCCCTTCCTTGCCCCCAAGATCGAATACGAGGTCCATGCCGATACACGGCATGAGCTGGAGCAGTTCTTTCCGGGCGCCGATATCGACGGCATCCACGGCGGCGAGCCGTTCTGCGCGGCGGAATGGGTGAAGCTGACCACGCATAGCGGGACGCATGTCGATGCGCCCTGGCATTATCACCCCACGCAGGATGCCGCGCTTCCGGGCGGCAGTCGTCCGTCGATGACGATCGACCAGATGCCGCTGGAGTGGTTCTTCAATCCGGGCGTGAAGCTCGATTTCCGCGAGCGTGAGGACGGCTATCTGATTACCGCCGCCGACATTGAGGCGGAGCTCGATCGCATCGGGCATGATCTCCAGCCGCTCGACATCGTCGTGGTCAATACCGCGGCCGGCTTGGCGCTCGCCAACAACGATCCGAAGTACGTCAGCCGGGGCGCGGGCGTCGGTTATGACGGCACCATGTATCTGCTGGAGCGCGGCGTCCGCGTGACCGGCATCGACGCGTGGAGCTGGGACGCGCCCTTCGTTCACACCAAGAAGAAGGTCGAGGAGACCGGCAACGCCAAGCTGATCTGGGAAGGCCACCGCGCGGGCGTGGACATCGGCTATTGCCACATCGAGAAGATGCACAATCTCGAGGCGATCCCGTCGACCGGGTTCATGATCAGCTGCTTCCCGCACAAGATCAAGGGCGCGAGTGCTGGCTGGACCCGCGCTGTCGCGATCTTCGAGGAGTAAGCGCATGGCCGACTTCATCTTTCACCACGGCGGCGTGTCGGTTCCCAGCCTCGCGCAGGCGATCGACTGGTATCGCGACGTGCTCGGCTTCGAGGTGGAGCGGCGCTTCTACATTGATGCTGCGAAGGCACACACGGCGATGGTGCGCAAAGGCCCGTTGCGGTTCGAGATCTTCGAGGTGGAAGGCGCCGCGCCCTTGCCGGCCGAGCGTCGCCACCCGCCGGCCGACCTCCAGACCCACGGCAACAAGCATGTCGCCTTCCGCGTCGAGGATCTCGACGCCTTTCTGGTCGAGATGGAGGAGAAGGGCGCCGACGTCGCCTTCGTGGTGCGCGAGGCGCATGGCAAGGGATGCTTCCTGCGCGATTGCGCGGGGAATCTGATCGAGTTCGTGGAAGAGCCTCGGGAGTGATCTACTCAGGCTCTGGAGCGCCGGCCATTCATTTCAACCGGGCGTCCGCGGCGCGAAACTTTGCAAGCATATCGCCAAAGGTCAGCCGGGTATCGATGGCGGAATAAACACGCATCGCTCGACCGTTCGGATTGTGCGTGTAGTTCCCCTGCAGGTCGACCAATGGCGTGGGTTTCAAGACATAGGAACTGGATGCCGGGTCCGGCTCGAAGAAGGTCTGCAATGCGGTGAGCGTCACCAATGGACTGTCGCCCAGCACATAGGTCTCGCTTCGCGGTTTGTCGGCAAAGATCTTGAGGCCCGCGACTTCGGCCTGCACGCGCTTGATCTGGCCGACAAGATACCGGCCCAGCGGACCGGTGGCGGCCAGTTCGGCCAGTTCGGCCGTACTCATGAGCATTTGCCTATAAACGTTGCGGGGCACCTGCCAGATCTCGATGTCCGATTCGTTGAAGATGATCTGTGCGGCGATCGGATCGATCGACAGGTTAAACTCGCGTTGCGGCGGGCCGGGCGGCGGATAGGCCAGAGCCGGGTGCTCATTCCCGCCGATCCACACCAGCCGCACCTTGGGGCCGATCCGCGGCTCGGCCAGCCAGGCGAGCGCCAGCTCAGTGAGGCCCGCTCCGGCGGCGTACACCAGCTGGCCGCGCGCGTCCTCGCGCAGCGCTTCCGCGACGATGGTCGAAGTCGCAGGACCTGATCGCCATCCCGCGCGCGTCGCGATGGCTGTCTCGGCGCCCGCGAGCACTTTGTAGTCGCGTGCTCGCCCCATGACTTGCAGCAGTTCGATGGCCTTGTCGCGCGCGTCCGTGGCGGGTGTCTTGGAGGTTATCCACGGCATGTCGGTCGGCACGTTCGACCCGACGATCAACGGGATGTCGATCGATGGCGACAGAAGCTGTTGTGCAAGCTGGAACAAGCCGTCGGGATCGCCGGACCAGTCATTGTCGCAGATCACCCGGGCCAATGGCGGCGCTGCTGCCGACGCGGTTGTGGACCAGCCTCTGCAAGCGAGCGCGATCGAACTTGCGGCGAACGTCCGCCGGGTGATGCCTGTCACTGCGTCGCTCCCATGTCTGAGCAGGTGCCCGATCAGATGGCGTGCTCGTCGTCCTCGGTCAGTTCCGCCAGCTTGCCGCTCACCGGTCGCTTGCCCGGCTTGTCCTTGCGATAAGCGTCGAAGCTGGCGCGATCCGCGTCGAAGGTCATGTCCCACGGGATGTTATCGCCGCGGAAGATGGGCGGCGCGTTGTTCGACCAGAGCAGGCTGCCGAAGCGGAAGTCCCAGGCGCGCGGCACCCAGTTGTCGTCGAGATAGTCGCTGTCGGCATGATATTCCGCCTCGCCGGCATTCCCGGGGATGTCGCAATAATAATATATCGCGCTCGTTGCCCGATGCCGGGAAATGCCCCCCGAGCTGTTCATGCTTTCGTTCTTCCAGCCCTTGTCGGCCATGACGTTGGCGCCGAGCATCACCTCGTCGATGTCATCGAGGCCGAAGGCGATGTGCATGAACTTGAAGTGATCCGGCGCGATCGGCAGATCGCAGTTCACCCAGAAGATCGAGTGATGCTCATAGGTGCCCGGCGCGCGCGCGAAGATGCCGCTGCCCTTGGAGTGGTCCGTATAGCGGAAGCCCAGATGGCGCTCGTAGAACTCGAAGCTGCCGACATAGTCCGGGCTGAAGAAGACGACATGGTTGATGGTCTTAGGGATGGCCTTGTGGCGCCAGATGCGATGCTGGTTGAAGCGTGGATAGCTGGTCGGGGTGTTGACCGGGCTGGCCTGGCTGACGAAATGCCGCTTGGCCCAGAGGCGCAGGGCGATCGGCTGGCCGTCCGGGCAGACGCAGCGCACGGTGCCGTCATCCGCTGTCGTCACCGCCACTTCACGCGCCAGGCTGGCAGCGATCCGGTCCAGGGCTGTCTGGTCTTCGACGCCCCAGACCGTTTCCTTGAGGCCGTCGCCGGGAAACGGATCGGGCGAGGGAAGGCGCGGATCGCCATGTTTGTAGAGGATCAGCCTGCTGCCCGAGGCGACGCGGAATACGGCTTCGTCGGCATCGGCATGCTCCGGCGCGAGGCCGAAATCGGTCCAGAAGCGCGCATGTTCATCAAGGTCGGCGACGCCGAAAACCACCGATTCCAAGCCCAATATGCTCAAGATCCGTTCTCCTTGACCTGATGCCTCGTCTTATGACGTGGCGGCCAAGGAGGCAGAAACGCATAGTTCCGCAGGGTGCCTATCGAGCGCGGCGAAACGCCGATCGCGGCAGGGGCTTGCGAGGCTAGCCGATCATTTGCGGAACGGAAGCGAGAGGAGGAAGAGGATCGTCCTCAGGTTCAGGAGCTTGAGCGCCGCCCGCGCCTCGGCTGGGGTGAGCTTGGCGGTCATCGGCATCGCGCCGAAGATCTTGCCGCGGATCACCAGCGCGTCGCCCTCGCGGACCAGCTCGCGCACCGTCATCAGTTCCGCATCATTGGCATCGTAGATCTTCATCGCACCGGCTCCGCACACACTTTGTCGAACGCGATTCCCATGTCGTCCATCATCTGGATCGCCGTGGCGCGACCCGCGCCATAGACGCCGCCGCCGGGGTGCATGAACGGGCCGACCAGATAGAGACCCTCGATTTGCGGCACGCGCAGGCTGCCGAGGTCGGGCGTGGGGCGGTGCCCGACGGTCTGATAGAAGAAGGGCGCACAGCCGTGGATATCGCCCTTGAGGAAACTCGCGGGGCTGTCGCGTTCGTGATCGACCGGCGAGCGGACGAGGCGGCCGGTAATGTTGTCGTCGGTGAGGTTGGCGTAGAATTTGCGGTATTGCGCGAGCGCGCGATCGGAGACTTCCTCCTTCTTCTCGTCCCACGCGGCGTGGCCGCCCTCGAACAGTTCATAGGGCGCGAAGTTGACGCCGTAGAAGACGCCGGCCCCCTCAGGTGCGCGGCTGGGATCGAAGATGGTGTTGTCGCCGCCGGCGATCAGCCGGTCGCTCACCTCGCCCCGGCGCAGCTTGTCATATTCGAGCAGCATGTCGCGGATGGTGTAGAAGTCCATCAGCTCGGTCATCATGGCGTTGGCCTCGTTGCCGACCTTGAGCCGTAGCCGCTCCTTGAGCGTCAGGTGCGTCAGGTTGATGGAGAAGGTGGAAGGCGTGACGCGCTCCGCCCGTTCCAGTACCGGTTCGGGCGTTTCAGCCACGAACTTGCGCAAAACATGGGGGTGGATAGCGCCGATAACGCCGTCCCTCGCCATGACGGTCTCGCCGTCGATGAGTTCGAGGCCGGTCGCCTTGCCGGAGGAAACGACGACCCGCCTGACTTCGGCATTGCAGCGCACCTCGCCGCCGAAATGCTCGATCGCGCGGACCAGCGCCTTGGAGAGTTCTCCCGAGCCGCCGCGCGGCATCGAGCAGCCATAAGCGTGGATGATCCCCGGCATCAGGAAGGCGCCCATGCCGGTGCCCAGTTCGTCGGGCATCTGCAGGTTCTCGGTGACCATGCGGACGATGTGGAGCCGGAGCAGGTCGCTCTCGAAATACTGGTTCACGACGTCGAGCGCGGAGCGCTGCATCACGTCGAGCAGGAGGCGCCCCTCCTGCGTCTGGTCCATCATCGCAACGAACGCGCCCATCGGAAACGGCGGGGCGTAGAGGCCGGACATGAACATCGGCAGCGCGGCCATGCTTGCCTGCGCAAACTTGCGATAGGCTTCTGCGTCCTTCGGGGAGAAGCGGGCGATGCCCTCGCAGGTCCGATCGAGGTCCTTCCAGCTGTAGACGGTCGTGCCATCCTCCCAGATCGAGGCGTGCGGCAACTCGGGATAGATGTAATCGAGCCCGAACTTGCCCAGCAGGCCAAGCTCGTCCTGCCGCAGCATCGGATTGCCCTGGATCATGATGTGCACGTTGGAATGCTCGTCGTGCCAGAAGCCGGGTTGGATCAGCTCCCGCGTCGAGACACCGCCGCCGAAATGGCGTTTGCGTTCGAGGACGAGCACCTTCTTGCCGGCCTTGGCCATATAGGCGGCGGCGGTGAGGCCATTATGGCCCGCGCCCATCACCACGATATCGTAGTTGCTCATGCCTGTTCTCCGAAGAAGCTGCGGAAGCGGGAAATGCCGGGGACATGGGCCGCGCAGCCGCCGTCACAGACCAGCAGTTCGCCCGTGATGTTGCGCGCTGCGTCGCTGGCGAGGAACGCGACGGCCTCGGCGATGTCCTCCGGCTCGCCCAGCCGATCGCGCAGGGTTTCGTCCTCCACGGCCGCGCGCAGCGGGGGCGGGAAGGCTTCCTTAAGGGCCGGGGTCATGGTCATGCCCGGCGCGACCGCGTTGCAGCGGACACCGGCCTTGCCGTGGCTGGCCGCGATCGACCGGGTGAGCTGGATCAGCGCGGCCTTGGAGGTGGAATAGGCGGCCTGGATCAGATGGCCTTGCAGGGCGAGATTGCTCACCGTGTTGACGATATTGCCCCGCGTCGCGCGCAGGTGCGGCAGTGCCTCGCGGCAGGCAATCATCGCGCCGCGCAGATTCACCGTCATGATCCGGTCCCACAGGTCGGTCGGCATGTGCTCGACATCGCTGTCGAGCGGGGCGAGCCGGGGGTCGAGCAGCGCGGCGTTGTTGTGCAGGATGTCGATCCGGCCGTAATGCGCCAGGACGGTCGCGACCATCGGCTCTATCGAGGCCTCCTGCTCGAGGTCCAGCGCCACGGCCAGAGCGCCCGGCAGCATGTCCGCCAGTTCCTGTGCGCGATCCACCGCAATGTCGGCGATCGCCACGCGCGCGCCCCGCGCTGTCATCAGCCGCGCCGTCGCCACGCCAATGCCGCCCGCGCCGCCGGTGATGATCGCCACTTTTCCGTCGAGCCGGATGGCGTCCGTCGCCATGGCTTCCTCCCCTGTTTTCTCTTGCCGTCGCTTTGCCTAGAACGGTGCCTGAAATTGGGAAGACGGCACTTTTTTGTGCCCATGAGGGGGAGCGGTGCTCGATCCGCTGATGCACGATATCGATCCGGCGGTGCGAGAGAAGATCGCCGCGCTTGCCGAGGAAATGCGCCGCAATGGCGGTGGCCGCGACGATCCCGTCCGCAGCGTGATGGGCCTGCTGGGCGACCGCTGGTCGACGCTGGTGCTGCTGGTGCTGGAAACCGGAACATGGCGGCATGCCGACCTGCGGCGGATGACCGCGCGCCTCTCAGCCGAGCAGGCGATCTCGCAGCGCGTGCTCACTCTGAAGCTGCGCGCCCTGGAGCGTGAGGGATTCATCCATCGCGACGTCACGACCGACGTGCCGCCCAAGGTCAGCTATAGGCTGACGCCGCTGGGCCTTGATCTGATGACGCAGGTGCGCGGGCTGATCGACTGGATCAACACGCGACGTGCCCCCATTCTGGCCAGCCGCGCGGCGTTCGGCGAGGAACATCCCTAGCTGCTGTGCATGCCCCGCACGGTCTGGAATTCCATCTTCAATGAGTCGGCGTCGCGGTCGTCCAGCGGCTGGCCGCCGGTGACGTGCGGCACTTCGCCCTGCGCCACTTCCTGCAACTGGCTCACCATCCAGCGAATCGCGGCATCATTGTTGTTGGAGATATGCCACTGGGCGACCTCGTGCACCGGCGGGATGTCGAACGGGACCGGCGCGAGCGCGAGCGGATATCGCTGGGCCATCTTCTCCGCGAGGCGCCGGTGCATCGTCGCAATGCGATCCGTGCCCACGATCAGCGAGGGCAGGGCGACGAAGGAGGCGGCGACAACTTCGACCTGGCGCTGCTGCTTCTTGCGCCGCATGTACCAATCGTCGAACGCCGGAATACGCGCGCGGCCGAAGCGGACCGTCACGTGGCCGAGCGCCAGATACTGCTCGCTGGTCATCGGCTGCGCCAGTGCCGGGTTCTCGGCATCGCCCACCACGACATAATCGTCGGTGAACATGAGTTCGCTCGGATGATCGGGGCTGGTGGCGAAGTCGACCGTGACGAGAAGGTCGACGAAGCCGCGTTCGAGGTCCTCGACGGGGCTGTTCGACATGCCCTGGATCTCGAAGCGCATGTTCGGCGCGCTGTGCCGGAAGCGGGCGAAGGCGGGCACCAGCAGCACTTCGGTCGTGTAATCGGACGCCATGAAGCGCACCAGACGGTCGCTGCTGAGCGGATCGAAAATGGGCGCGACCGCGATGGTCGCGCGAATCTGCTCCAGCACTGCGCGGGTCGGATCGATGAGCTGCTCGGCGCGGGCGGTCAGCACCATTTGCCGGCCCTTGAGCACCAGTAACTCGTCGTCGAAATACTCGCGCAAGCGGCCGAGCGCGCTCGATGTCGCGGATTGCGAAAGGCAGAGCCGGTCCGCCGCCAGGGACACGCTGCGTTCGGTGAGGAGCGCATCGAGGGCGACCAGCAGGTTCAGGTCAAGACGCTGGAATCTCATGGCTCTCCCGCAATCACAGAGTCTCGAGTGCTCTTTCCACCAAGGTAGCAAGCTTTCCGTCATGGGCAAAGCCGGCCTTGTTCGCCGCCGGCGTGGCGAGCGGGGGGTAACGGCCGAAGGTGTTTTCGAGCGCTTCGTCCGGCCGCCAGGTGACGAGATTTGATGAAACCCCGCATTGCCGCGCAATCTCGTCGGCCAGCGCGCCCATCGAAAAGTGGAGCGCTGGCAGCGTAACGGCGCGGGTGACCGGCATCAGAGCCGTGTCGCAATCCAGCGCATGCACGAAATTGGCGGCACAGCGGGAGACCGACTGCGCCCAGATCATCGCGGAGGCCGAGGTCGGGCAGGTAAAGGTCTCCCCGGCGCGCAGCGCATGGAACAGGTCGCTCATGAAGGCGCTTTTCATCCCCGACGGCGCCTTTGGGCGCGCGAGAATGCCGGGCAGGCGCACGGTCACGCCGTCGATCGCGCCGCGATTGCTGAAGAGGACGACGGCCGTCTCCATCATCGCCTTGTGCCCGCCATAGATCATCCGCGGAGACAGGGGCGTCGCATCGTCCACACCGACCGAGGGCAACGGCTCGCCCAGCACGGCGATGGAACTGGCGTAGACCACGCGGGGCCGGTTTCCCGCCGAGGCGGCGCGCTCCAGCAGGTCATACATTGCATCGATGTTGATCCGGCGTGAGGCTGCGGGATCGGCTTCCGCCGCGCCTCCAGGGACGGTGGCGAGGTGGACCAGTGCGTCGCATCCCTCGGCGAACGCATCTGCCTGTAGTGCGGCATCGGAGATATCGCCGACAAGCGCGCGCGTTCCCGAGGGGATGCCGCCGCCCGCACTGTCGATCGCCGTCACGGCGTCACCCCGCGCGACCAGCTGCCGCACCAGATGTCGCCCCACAAAACCGCCGGCTCCCGTCACAATCACGCGCATGGCTTGCCATCCTCCCTGCCTCGGGCCATCTTTCGCGGATGGTCACCGAAATCGCCTACATCACCATCGACCCTGCCAACGCCGCCCAGTTCGAGGCTGCCGTGGCCGCCGCCGCGCCGGTCTTCCGGGCCGCAGAGGGATGCCGTGGCATGCGCCTCGAACGCGTGGTGGAAGACGCGGCACAGTACCGCCTCAGCGTGGACTGGGACAGCGTCGCTCACCACGCGCTGGCCGGTCCATTTTTCGTCGGGGCGCCTCGGGTCGAACATTGGGAGCGTGCCGGCGATCATTTCTGAGCCGATGCGCTGCCACCCCGGTCCCTAGCGCAAGGCGCACGACCGATCGTTCTCATTCTGTCGATATCTCTCCATCCATCCAACCGATTTGCCTCAGATGCCCGAGGGGTTAGGCAGGCAGCATCGGGGAGGATGGTCGAATGCTGAATGTGCTCATCGTCGGCGGCGGTATCGGCGGCATGTCGGCCGCCATTTCGCTCGCGCGGGATGGCCACAACGTCGAATTGATCGACCTCGATCCCGAATGGCGCGTTTATGGCGCCGGCATCACCATCACCGGGCCGACTCTGCGCGCCTATCGCGATCTCGGGCTGGTGGAGGCGATCGCGGAGCACGGTGCGATTACCAGTGGCTCCCGCATCTATCGCTATGATGGCCTCCTATTGCAGGAACTCGACGAGCCGGCGCTGGAAGAAGGCCTGCCGGCCACGGGCGGCATCATGCGGCCGGTGCTGCACCGGCTGATGCAGGAGCAGGTCCATGCGGAGCAGGTGCCCGTGCGCCTCGGCCTTACCGTGACGACCCTCGACAATCGGGAGGGCGGTGTCGCCGTCACCTTTTCCGACGGATCGCGGGGCCAATATGACCTGGTTGTGGGGGCGGACAGCGTCCACTCGGACGTGCGTGCCATGGCTTTCCCGCACATGGGCGAGCCCGAACGGACGGGCCAGGGCTGCTGGCGCATCTCGATCCGCCGCCCGCCAGGCCTCGAAAAGGGCGAGTTCTATTTCGGGCACCGTTACACGGTGGGCATTACGCGCTGCGGCGAGGAGCAGGTCTACCTTTTCATGCTGACCCCGCATGAGCGGCGCGAGCGGCATTTCACCGACGATGAACTGTATGCGACGCTGAAGGCCAATCTTGCTGATTTCGGCGGCAATGCCGGCTGGATCCGCGACGCCATGACGCCGTCCGACTGGATCAACTATCGCCCGCTGGCGGCGCGGCTGCAGCCGCGGCCCTGGTCGAACGGACGGATCGTTCTGCTAGGCGACGCCGTTCATGCGACCACGCCACATCTGGCATCGGGCGCGGGCATGGCAGTCGAGAGCGGCATCGTCCTGGCGCAGGAGTTGACGCGGGCGGAGAGCGTGGAAGCTGCGCTCAGCGCCTATGAGGAGCGCCGCTACGAGCGTTGCCGCGATGTCGTGGAGACCAGCATCGCGGTCGGCCGCTTGCAGCTTGCGGGAGGCAATCCGCAGGAGATCGGGCAGATGCTGGGCGGCGCGCTGCATCGCTTCGCAGCGCCGTTCTAGCGGGCGCGCGGCAGCGCCGGAGGGAGGGAGATATGGAGACGCACCGAACACCGGGCGCCATGACGGGCATCGCGCTGTTGCTGCCGATCACCCTCACGACGATGGCGATCGTGCTGCTCGCTCCGGTCCTGCCGCAGATGACGCGGGAATTCTCCTCGGTGCCCCACCACGAATATTGGGTGCCGATGGTGCTCACCGTGCCGGCGCTGTGCGTGGCGCTGCTTTGTCCGTTCGCTGGCATGCTGGGTGATTATTTCGGCCGGCGCAGGCTGCTGCTGTCCTCGTTCCTGGTCTATGCGCTTGTCGGCCTCGCGCCGGTGTTCCTGGCCGACCTTTTCCACATCATCGTGTCGCGCATCTTCGTAGGCGTCGCCGAGGCGCTGATCTACGTGCTCTCGACGACGATGATCGGCGACTATTTCGAGGGGCAAAGCCGCGATCGCTGGCTGGCCGGACAGACCGCCTTCGCCTCCGTCTCAGCTTTGCTGTTCTTCAATCTCGGCGGTCTCCTTGGCGAGTGGGGCTGGCGCACGCCCTTCTGGGTTTATGGGAGCGCGCTGGTCATGTTCGCGCTGGTCTGGCGCTACACATGGGAACCCTCGAGCGACGCTGATCCCGGAGAAGCATCCCGCGCCGCGCCGCGTAATCTCAGCTGGCATGGATTTCCGTGGAAGAAAATGGCCGCGATCGTGGCGATGACGGTCTACGGCTCCGTGTTCTTCTACACCGTCCAGATCCAGGCGTCGGCGGGCCTTACCGAACTGGGGATGAGCAGCACCGCCCGGATCGGCTTCCTCACCTCCGTTGCCAGCGTCGGGGTTCCGCTCGGCACGTTGGTCTACGGTTTGATCGGACATCGGACTAGCGTGAGCCTGCTTCTGATCGCCGAGTTCGCGATTCTCGGCATTGGCTTCTTCCTGATGGGAATCAGCGGAAGTGTGCCCGGCTTTCTCATTGGGTGTTTCATCAATCAGATCGGGGCCGGCCTGCTGCTACCGACGCTGCTGGTCTGGTCGATGAGTATCCTACCGTTCGAGATTCGGGGGCGCGGGACCGGCTTCTGGCAATCGGCCTTCGCGCTCGGCCAGTGGCTAAGTCCGCTCGTCATCGCGTTCGTCGCGTTGAGGCAGGGAGGATTGATCGCCAGCTTCCTCGTGATCGCCGGTCTTGCGGTCCTCGGCGCGGCCGGACTGGCGGCGGGCCTTCTGGCACGGCGCATGAGGGGAGTACCGGCGCATGGCTGATCGCCTCGCCGGCAGAATCGCCGTGGTGACGGGCGCGGCATCGGGAATCGGCCAGGGTTGCGCCGAGCTTTTCCGCGAGGAAGGGGCGCAGGTGATCGGTGTCGATCGGGCCGGCGCGCCCGAGCAATGCGACCTCACAGACGAGGCCGAGACGCAGGCGCTGCTCGCGCGCATCGGGGCGACGCACGGCCGGATCGACATATTGGTCAACGCAGCGGCCTTTGCGGCCTTCGCGTGGATCGAGGAAATGAGCCATGCCGATTGGCGCCGCACGCTGCAGGGCGAACTAGACATCGTTTTCTTGCCCACCCGCGCGGCATGGTCGTGGCTGAAGGCCAGCGGCAGCGCGAGCATCATCAACTTCGCAAGCGCCAATGCCCGACATGCCCTGCAAGGCTCCGCTGCCTTGGCGCACTGCGCGGGTAAGGGCGGTGTACTCGCCATGACCCGCCAACTCGCGATGGAGGGCGCCGCTCACAACATCCGTGCCAACACCATTTCCCCCGGCTTCATCCTTACGCAGGCGACGAGAAAGCATTTGGAAGCGGTGCCTGCGCTCGAGCGGCAGATATTATCCAAGAACATGCTCCAGCGGCTAGGCGAGCCGAAGGACATCGCCTGGTGCGCGACTTGGCTGGCAAGCGATGAAGCGCGCTATGTCACCGGTTCGGACATAGCGGTCGACGCGGGTGCGACAGCGTGGTGAGGTGGGCCGTATCGTAAGCGCGTTGTTGCTTCGTCGCTAAGCGCTGACCTCGGGGCCGGACGAAAAGTGGCCCGGCCATGAAGGCCGAGCCACAGGAAAAAGCCCAAACGGGCTTCGGGTCGCAAGTTCTAGCTGACGCCCAGAAAGGTGTTTGTCCATCCGGTGTTTTCCCGGAAGGGACGTGATTGGAGGCGCAAATCGCGGATGCGCCCGGGGCCGTCGATGTGCGGCGCAATAGTGATGCCTGAACCACCGCTGGGGGCCGGATAAAACCCTGCTTGGCAACCGGTCTGGCGGTCGCCATGCCATGCACCATGCGTCGGCTGCGAGTATCCAAATTTACTGCCGGAGGGCGTCCGAGTCTGCCGACCATCCTGCAGCACGCGCTGCTGGCGGTGGCCTACGGCATCGCCTTTCATCTCGCCCACCAGAGCGCGGCGCTATGGGGCGGCAGCTATTATTTCAGCCTCTTCTATCCCGCGGCGGGTGTGCGCTTCGCGCTGCTGTGGTGGTTCGGCGCCCGTATCACGCCGCTGCTCATGCTAACCGAAGTGCTGGTGCAGATCGCCAGTGGCGAAATTCTGCCTGGTCATCCTGAGGTTATCAACCAGCTGGTCGCCGTGATGCGACCCCCGCTCATCTACGGCCTGGCCATCGCGCTCGTTCGCTGGATGGCGGGGCGGGGTGACGCCACCCTGGCGACGCCGCCGATGCCCTTCGCCCTCGCGACAGTCCTCGCGCCGATCATGGCTTCGCTTGCGAGCCTGGGGTCGAATCTGATTGCGCCCGCGCTGCTTTACAGCCCCTCCGTCGAGCCGGCGCTCACGACCACTTTCGCGTTCATGGTCGGGGACTTGCTGGGAGTGTTGATCATTGCGCCGGCGCTGTTGCTGCTGTTCAACCAGCGGCGGCTCCCCCGGCCCGCGCCACGCATGGCCCTCCCGCCACACAGCGGCGAGGCGGCAGTCGTCTTCATCTGCGGTTGGGCGTTTGCGCTGGTAGCGATGGAAGCCGGCCCCGGCCTGATGCTCACGCCGATCGTGGTGACCTCCGCCTGGATCGGGCTGCGGAGCGGGCGAGTGGCGGCGTGGCTGGTGATCGTGTTCGTGGCCGCGATCGCTCTTCCCGTCTCGCAAGCAACTGACGACATCCCTACGCGGCTGGCGCTGCATATGGGCCTCGCGGCGGTCGCGATCACCGGCTATCTCGCGGGCAGCTATGCCGAGGCGCAGCGCCAAGCGCAGCGCGACATCGCCCGGCGCGACAGGATGCTTTACCAGGCGGAACGGCTGAAGACGCTGCGCGCCATGTCCGTGGCTGTGATTCACGAGATCAGCCAGCCGCTCTCCACCCTGTCGATCGAAAGCCGCTATCTGGCCGAGTTGAGCGCGGACCCCGCCGCCAGCCGGGACGAGATCGCGGGGATTGCCACGCTGGTCGAGCGCAAGGTGAGTGGCCTCGCCGAGATGGTGCGCAGGCTGCGACGTTTCGGCGGCCGGGCCGTGGACGAGCCATCGCCGATCGCGGTTTCCACGCTGCTGGATGATATGGCCGCCATGCTCCGCGCCGAAGCGCAGAAGGCTTCTGTCAGGCTCAACATCGGCGAGATGCCGGCTGATCTGGTGATCGTCGGGCAGGAAGTCGAGCTGGTGCAGGCGTTGGTGAACCTGGCGCGCAATGCGGTCGCCGCGGCGCCGGGCGGCGAGGTGGCCATCACGGCTGCGCGCGAGGAGGGCCACGCCGTCATCCGCATCACCAACAACGTCGCACCGGCAACTGAGCCACATGGCGGCATGGGCGTCGGCGCGCTTGTCGCGCGGGCCATCGTCGAGGCCCATGGCGGCCGGATCATCCGGGAGGACGAGGCAGACGGGCATGTCGTCCACCATCTTTCATTGCCCTGCGTGGAGTCCTCCCATGCCTGAAATGCCGGCTCTCACGAGGGAGCATCCGCTGGTCTATGTCGTCGATGACGATGGCGACCTGTGCAACGCGGTCGCACGGTTGCTGCGGCGGAACGGCTATGCGGCGGAGCCGTTTCTCGACCCCGCGCAACTGCTCGACATCTATTCGAACCAGCCCGCCCATTGTATCGTCACCGACATCATGATGGGCGACCTAGACGGCTTTGGTTTTGCGGACCACGTCCGGGACCTCGATCCGGCCGTCGCGATCATTTTCATGACCGCCTGGCCCACGACCGCCAATGCGGTCGACGCGGTTCGGCACTTCGGTGGTCTCGACTATCTGGAGAAGCCTCTCGACGAGGCGCGGTTGCTCGCATCGGTGGACGAAGGCGTCAGCTGGAGCATCCGCAAGCGGCAGGCGGCTGCGCGGATGGCGCGGCTGACCGTCCGGGAACGCGAAGTACTCGACCTGCTGGTAAAGGGCCAAAGCAACAAGATGATCGCGGCGGGGCTGGGCCTCAGCCCCAAGACGATCGAGGACCATCGCGCGTCGATCATGGCCAAGACGGCGACCAGCGGGCTGGCCCAGCTGATCGCCTTGTGCGAGGTCTGAGGCACTCCCGCGGTTCCAGGCTTCAAGCGAGCGCGGTCGCCTGCGCGGGGTCATTCACGGCATAGATCGGAAAACGGCCGCAGAGCCGGTCCACCTCCATGCGGACCCTCATTGCTGTTTGCTCGTTGCCTTCGAGAACCGCGGCAATCAATGTGCCGACGTGACGGAACTCGTCAGCGCCGAAGCCGCGGGTGGTGCCGGCGGGTGTGCCGAGGCGGAGCCCGGAGGTGATGAAGGGCTTCTGGGGATCGTAGGGGATGCTGTTCTTGTTGCAGGTGATCCCTGCCTCATCGAGCGCCTTTTCGGCGGCGTTGCCCATCAGGCCACGCGAGCGGAGGTCCACCACCATCAGGTGATTATCCGTGCCGCCGGAGACGATGTCGAACCCGTGCTCCTGCAGGGTCGTCGCCAGCGCCCGCGCATTCTCGACGATGGCGCGCGCGTAGCTGCGGAACGACGGCCGCAGCGCCTCGCCGAACGCGACGGCCTTGGCGGCGATGACATGCATCAGCGGGCCACCCTGGAGCCCGGGAAAAATTGCGGAGTTAACGCGCGCGGCGATGCTCTCGTCATTGGTCAGGATCAGGCCGCCGCGTGGCCCCCGCAGCGACTTGTGGGTCGTTGCTGTCACGACATGGGCGTGAGGCAACGGGCTGGGATGTGCCCCGCCCGCGACCAGCCCGGCGATATGCGCCATGTCGACCATCAGATAGGCGCCGACCTCGTCGGCAATCTCGCGGAACCGCGCGAAATCCCACAGGCGCGAATAGGCGGTGCCGCCCGCGATGATGAGCTTGGGCCGATGGCGTCGCGCCGTCTCCGCGACCTCGTCCATGTCGATCAGCTGGTCCTCGCGCCGCACGCCATAGGGAATGCACTCGGACCACTTGCCCGACATGTTGACGGGCGAGCCATGCGTCAGATGACCGCCGGCATTGAGATCGAGGCCCATAAACCTGTCGCCGGGCTGGAGCAGCGCCAGGAACACCGCCTGGTTCATCTGGCTGCCGCTGTTGGGCTGCACATTGGCGAACCGGCAGCCGAACAGCCGCTTGGCGCGCTCGATGGCGAGCATCTCGACATCGTCCGCCCACTCGCAGCCGCCATAATAGCGCTTGCCGGGATAGCCCTCGGCATATTTGTTGGTGAAGACCGAACCCTGCGCTTCCAGCACGGCGCGCGAGACGAGATTTTCCGACGGGATGAGCTCGATCGTGCTGCGCTGGCGCACCGTCTCGCCGAGGATGGCCACCGCCACATCGGGATCGGCCTCCATCAGTGTGTCGCTGAAGAAATTGTCGAACGCCCGGGCGGGCTGGCCCGGCTTCACCGCGATCGTCATGCGGATGGTCCCCTGTTTGTCGTGTTGTCTGGTCAGTCGAGATTGGGCCGGAGCCAGCGCTCGGCCTCTTCGATCGAGATGCCCCGCCGCGCCGCATACTCGACCAGCTGATCCCGGCCGACGCGGGCCACGCCGAAATAGGCGGCCTGCGGATGCGCGAAATAGAAGCCCGAGACGGCGGACGTGGGCAGCATTGCCTGGCTTTCGGTCAGGACGATGCCGGCCGGGCGGCCACCGAGCAAATCGAACAGCAGCGGCTTGAGGCTGTGATCGGGGCAGGCGGGATAGCCCGGCGCGGGCCGGATGCCCTGATATTGCTCGCGGATCAGGCCGCTGTTCTCGATCGTTTCGTCGGGCGCATAGCCCCAGAGGGTCGTGCGGACATATTGGTGAAGCCGCTCCGCAAGAGCCTCAGCGAGACGATCCGCCAGCGCCTTGAGCAGGATGTCGCTATAGTCGTCATGCGCTGCCTTAAAGCGGGCGAGATGCTCGTCGATGCCGTGGATCGCGACCGCGAACCCACCGATCCAGTCGCCATCGGGCAGGATGAAGTCGGCGAGGCAGGCATTCGCCCGGCCCTCGCGCTTGGCGATCTGCTGGCGCAGGAACGGGATGCGCGTCTCCTCCAGCCCGACCAGCACGTCGTCGCCGACGCGCCGACAGGGCCAGAGCCCGACGCTGGCCTGCGCGACCAGCCAGCGCTCGTCGATGATGCGCGCCAGCATGGCGAGGGCGTCGCGATGGAGTGCCCGCGCCGCGTCGCCGACCACGGTGTCGGAGAGGATGTCGGGATAGGTGCCGGCGAGCTCCCAGGCCCGGAAGAACGGCGTCCAATCGATATAGTGGGAGAGTTCCTCGAGCGGCCAATCCTCGAACCGGTGCAGGCCCGGTCGTCTCGGCGTCGGCGCCCGCTCCGACGGATCGATCGGTTGTGCGTTGGCGCGCGCCTGCTCGATCGACACGAGCGTGCTCTGGCTCTTGCCCTCCCGTTCGGCCCGAATTGTCGCGTAGGCCGTCGCCGTCGTCTCCACCAGTTGCTCCTTCTGGGTGTCGCTCACGAGTGCGGAGGCGACACCCACGGCGCGGCTCGCATCGAGAACATGGATGACCGGCCCCGCATAGGCCGGTGCAATTCGAATGGCGGTATGGACGCGCGATGTCGTCGCGCCGCCGATCAGCAACGGCAGCTCCAGGCCGCTGCGCTGCATTTCCTGCGCCACCGTCACCATCTCGTCGAGCGAGGGTGTGATGAGGCCGGACAGGCCGATCATCGAGGCGCCATGCTCCCGCGCCGCCTCCAGTATCTCGCGCCAGGGCACCATCACGCCGAGATCGATCACCTCGAAGCCGTTGCACTGGAGCACGACGCCGACAATATTCTTGCCGATATCGTGGACGTCACCCTTGACCGTAGCGAGGACGATCTTGCCCTTGCCGGCCGCCGCGCCGGTCCGCGCTTTCTCCGCCTCGATGAAGGGAATGAGGTGCGCCACCGCCTTCTTCATGACGCGGGCGGACTTCACCACTTGCGGCAGGAACATGCGCCCGGAGCCGAACAGGTCGCCGACGACGTTCATGCCGTCCATCAACGGGCCTTCGATGACCTCGATTGGCCGATCGGCAACCAGACGCGCCTCTTCGGTATCCTCGACGACGAACTGGTCGATGCCCTTGACCAGCGCATGCTGCAGCCGCTCCGCGACGGGCCAGCCGCGCCACTCCGCCTCGGCCTTGCCTTCGGCCGGGCCGGTGTCGCGGAACCGCTCTGCGAGAGCCACGAGCCGCTCGGTCGCATCCTCGCGGCGGTCCAGGATCACGTCCTCGCAGGCATCGCGCAGCTCGGGGTCGATCGTGTCGTAGATATCGAGCTGGCCGGCATTGACGATGGCCATGTCGAGCCCGGCGGGAATGGCGTGATAGAGGAACACCGAATGCATCGCCCGCCGCACCGGTTCGTTGCCGCGGAACGAGAAACTGAGGTTCGACAGGCCGCCGGACAGATGCACATGCGGGCAGCGCGCCTTGATGGCGCTGCATGCCTCGATGAAGTCGAGCGCATAGCGCCGATGCTCGTCGATGCCGGTAGCGACGGCGAAGATATTCGCGTCGAAGATGATGTCCTCGGGCGGGAAGCCGTCGGCAATGAGCAGGTCATAGGCGCGGGCGCAGATCTCGACCTTGCGCGCCAGCGTGTCGGCCTGGCCAGTCTCGTCGAAAGCCATCACGACCATGGCCGCGCCATAGAGCCGGCACAGCTGCGCCTGGCCCAGGAACCGCTCCTCGCCTTCCTTGAGGCTGATCGAGTTCACCACCGGTTTGCCGGAAACGCATTTGAGGCCCGCCTCGATCACGTCCCAGCGCGAGCTGTCGACCATCACAGGCACGCGGGCAATGTCGGGCTCGGCCGCGATCAGCTTGAGGAAGGTCGTCATCGCCTCCATCGCGTCCAGCAGGCCCTCATCCATGTTCACGTCGATGATCTGGGCGCCGTTCTCCACCTGCTGGCGCGCGACCTCGACGGCGCGATCATAGGCGCCGGACATGATGAGCTTCTTGAATGCTGCGGAGCCGGTCACATTGGTCCGCTCGCCGATGTTGACAAAGGTCGCGGAGAGCTGACCGACCTCGGCAACGTCGACGAGCGGGTCTGCCGTCGTCTCGTTCATGGGGGATAGAGCGACGGCGGTGTTCATCGCGCGAGCACCATCCGCTCGAGACCGGCGAGACGCGTGGCGGGCGTGAAGCGGGGCGAGATGCGCGGCGGCTGCGTAGCGACCGCGTCGCGGATCGCGGCAATGTGCGCGGGGGTCGATCCGCAGCAGCCGCCCAGCACGTTGACGAGGCCCTGCTGTGCCCAGCCGGCGACTTGGGTGGCGGTCTCCTGCGGCGTTTCGTCATAGCAGCCGAGTGCATTGGGTAGGCCCGCATTGGGATAGGCCATGATCAGGCAGTCGGCGATCTTGGCGAGTTCCTGTAGATGCGGATCCAGCTGGGCCGCGCCGAAGGAGCAGTTGAGGCCGACCGTGATCGGCCGGGCATGCCGCACGCTGTACCAGAAGGCCTCGACGGTGTGCCCGGAGAGGTTGCGGCCGGAAAGATCGGTGATGGTCATCGAGATCATGATCGGGATCTCGCGGCCCGCGGCCTGCCCCGCCTGCTCGACGGCCACGATCGCGGCCTTGGCGTTGAGCGTGTCGAAGATGGTCTCGATCAGGATGAAGTCGACACCGCCCTCGAGTAGCGCATCGACCTGTTCGCGATAGACGTCGCGCAGCCGGTCGAAGTCGATGTCGCGATGGCCCGGATCGTTGACGTCCGGCGAGAGCGAGAGGGTCTTGTTGGTGGGGCCGAGGGCGCCTGCGACGAAGCGGCGCCGATCGTCCTGCGCGGTCGCCCGGTCGGCGAGGCCACGCGCGATGCTGGCGGCCGCGATGTTGATAGCGGTGACAAGGTGCTCGCAGCCGTAATCGGCCTGGCTGATCGCATTGGCATTGAACGTGTTGGTCGAGACGATATCGGTCCCGGCCTTGAGATAGGACCAGGTGACGTCGCTGACGACGTCCGGCCGGGTCAGTGCAAGCAGATCGTGATTGCCCTTCTGGTCGCGGGTGAGGCCGAGCGTGCCGCGATAATCCTCTTCGCGAAGGCCAAGCGTCTGGAAGGCGGTGCCATAGGCCCCGTCGGTGAGGAGGATGCGGTTGCCCGCCTCCAATTCAAGCAGCGCGCGAGCGTTCATGGCAATGCTCCTTTGGTCGCAGGCCGAGCAGGTGACAGATGGCATAGGAAAGCTCGGCGCGGTTCAACGTGAAGAAGTGGAAGTGGCGGGTGCCGGCGGCGTAAAGATGGGCGCAAAGATCGGCGGCAACCGTGGCGGCGACGAGCGCGCGCTCGCCGGGCAGATCGTCGAGCCCCTCGAAGAGCCGGTCGATCCAGGCCGGGATGCTCGCGCCGCACCTGTCCGCGAAACGGCGGACCCCGGCGACGCTGGCGACGGGCAGGATGCCCGGCACGATCTCGGTATCGATGCCGAGCGCGGCGGCCTGATCGCGGAAGCGCAGGAAGCAGTCGGCGGAAAAGAAGAACTGGGTGATCGCCCGGTCGGCCCCGGCGTCGACCTTGCGCCACAGATTGTCGAGATCCGCCGCCCGGTTGGGCGAATCCGGATGGCACTCGGGATAGGCGGCCACCGAAATCTCGAACGGCGCGACGCGCTTGAGGCCGGCGACAAGCTCGGCGGCGTTGCGATAGCCAAGCGGATGCGGACGGAACGGCCCCTCATGCTGCGGCGGATCGCCGCGCAGGGCGACGATGTGGCGGATGCCCGCCGCCCAATAATGCGCGGCCAGATCGTCGATATCCTCCCGCGAGGCGCCGGCGCAGACGATGTGCGCCGCGCCGGGCACCGCGCTGTCGGCCTGGATGCGCTCCGCAAGCGCCCGCGTCAGGCCGCGCGTGCCGCCGCCCGCGCCGCAGGTCACCGACACGAAGCGCGGCGCGAGCGGGGCAAGGCGATCGATCGCGATCCACGGATCGGGCGCGACCGCGTCCTGCGCGACCGGGAAGACCTCGAACGAGACCTCGACACCCGGCGTCGCCGCGGCGAACAGCGGCTCGCGCAGGGGGAGCGCGTGCGCCGTCACCGGACGGCCCTCAATCGCGGGGCCTCGGGGTGGCCTTCCCAGATCGTCACGGTGAGCGCACCGCCGGTCAGATGCTCGGCGACCCGCGCGTCGAGCCGCGCCGCCTTCATATGCTCCAGCACTTCCTGATCGGTGAAGCCGAGTCGGGCATGGGCATGGTCGCGGCGCAGATCCTCATGATGATGGGGCGCGACGTCGACGATCAGCAGCCGGCCGGCGGGGGCGAGCAGGCGCGCGGCCTCGGCGATGACGGCGGCGGGATGATGCGCATAATGCAGCACCTGGTGGAGGATGACGGTATCCGCGCTGCCCGAGGGCAGATCGATGCCGTTCATGTCGCCCTGGCGCAGCTCCGCATTGGCGATGCCCTGTTCGGCGAGATTGGCGCGGCCATAACGCAGCATGTCGGGCGATCGATCGATCCCGATCATGTGATCGGCACGGCCGGCGAAGAGATGGAGCATCGTGCCGGTGCCGGTGCCGATATCGACGAGGCGGCCGGGCTTGTGATCGGCGAGGATGCGCAGGATGGCGGCGTCGACATCCTGCGTCGGCACATGGAGCGAGCGCAGCTTGTCCCACTCGGTCACATGCGCGCGGAAATAGTGGGCGGCCTCGGCGGCGCGCTCGGCATTGATCGCGGTGAGGCGGGCGGCGTCGGCGGCGATCCACGGATTGCGGCCGTTGACCAGTGCCCAGCGCTCGAGAAGGTCGAACAGCGGATCGACCAGAGCGGGATCGCCCAGCCGCAGGAAGGCCCAGTTCCCTTCCTTGCGCCGCTCGACCAGCCCGCACTCGACCAGCAGCTTGATGTGCTTGGAGATGCGCGACTGGCTCTGCGCCAGCACCAGCGCCAGCTCACCGACCGAAAGCTCCAGCTCCTTGAGGAGATGGAGAATGCGAATCCGCGCAGGATCGGCAAGGGCGCTGAAGATGAGGATGTCGTGGTTCATAGATTCCTATATTCCTAATTTGGAATATAGAGTCAAGCGCCAGTGTCCGGCCCGTCGAATGCAAAGGGGCGTTGGTCGCACGCAGCAGGCTGCGGAGAGCGGGGCGGTGCTCGACGTTAACCGGTGTCCGGTCGAATTTGCGGGTGATTGAGTCGACGAGAGCGCGAACGAGCCGGAACGGCGTCGACCCCTCCGCTCGCGGGCGCGCGCTCACCACGCTTGTGACAAGGTCAGAAAGTCATCTGCTGAAGGGGGTGGCGAAACCACCTCGCCCGTGTGCCGAGCCTGGGGCGCGTGGACAAATTCCGATCATGGCCGCTTTCGGAGATGTCTGCCCGACTGAGGACCGTTCGGACACGATGAGGTTGCGGTCGTTCAGATCACTGATTCCGACTGGTTATATCGGGGCAATCATGACTCAATGCGCTGCACTGCCGGAAGGCGGTACGAGCCATCGAGCACTGATGTCGCCGGACCATAGAAGCGCATGGTGAGGTTGAAACTACCCTTGGGCGCCGGAAGCCAGTTCGAGGTGTCATCGGGGCGCTCGTTCTGGATCAGGATGGACAGCGATCCGTCGGCAGCCAGCTTGAGGCCATCAGTGGTACTGCCGAAGCTGTAGCGGCCAAACTCGTTTTCCACGAATAGCATGTCGTCAGCATACATCGCCATGTTCCAGAAGGTGGCGACTGGCGGGAGCTTCCCTGCCTCGAAATGCAGAACATATTTGCTAGCTCCGTCGAACGGCTTGCCGTCCGCATCCACCCGGCAATTTGGATAGAGTACCTGCTCGGCAAGCTGGCCGCCGACCATAAATTTGGCGAGCGCGGCGCGGAGCGCAAAATCGTGGTTCGTCCTGCCCCCCGCAAGATTGTAGCGCCAGCCGTTGGTGGTTTCACCCAGCGATTCCCATTTGCGATCGATGATCTGCTCTGCGACAGGCAACGCGCGGGCCAAGCCGCGTTTCGTCGCCTCGTCGAGCGTCCGCCAAGTGAAGCCCTCGGCGACGCTGAGGCCGATCTGCCGAAGACTGGCGACAAAGCGGTCGTCATTGTCCGCGCTTGTTGAAAGATTGGCCTGCATCATGTGGCCGAGTTGCTCGAATCCGCGAAGCTCGTCTGGTGCGTCGGCAGAATAGTTCGGCAGCTCGCCATTCGCAGGCCGATGGGCCAGTCCTTCGCGCAGATAGGCGGAGAGCGTCATCAAGTTGAAGCCCTTCTGCGCCTCCACCGCTGCGGCCACGTCCTCCTCGCCAGCCACAAAGATGCGCACCGCCACCAGCCCTAGTTTCGTGGTCGATTTGATCTGCGTCATCTCGCCCGGAACACTGCCCTGAAAATCCGGGCCAGTGACCACAAAAGCGCCCGGCATCGGTCCTTTGATGCCTCCAATATTGGCAATGACCTGGTCGAACTCGTCGCCGATCTGGACAATATACCAGCGTGGCGCGGAAAGTGCGGGAACGTGGATCACCGCAGGCTCGCGAGACACGTCGAACATCCCATAAGCGTCGATGGTGACGTTGTTCGGCGTGACAACGAACCGATCCTTCGCCGTCTTGAGCTTGGTATGTTTGGTAAAACTGTTCAGGCCCGTCGCGCCGACCTTCAGTGCTTCCGTATTCATCGCTGCATAGAAGGGCAGCGGATAACCCCAGAGCCAAGCTTGGACCCCGAGTGTATAGGCGGCTTCCTCTTGGGCCTGCTCAGCGGTCATAACATCTGGCACGGGCAACCTCCCTTGACGCCGGTACTATGGAGTTTTTCACTCCCCGCGTTCATCAGGGTGAACCCGGATTTGTTTGGCCGCCGTTCATGCCGGGTTCGACAATGTCCGCCCCCCGACGTTCGCGCCATTTCGCTATGGCACACCGGCGCCTGAGAGCGGACTGTCCAAACGCGACGACTTTACAGACGGGCGACTTAAGCCCCCTCGCCCGCTTGCGGGAGAGGGAGGGGCCCGCGCCGTGAGGCGTGGGAGGGTGAGGGTCTTCAGTGGCCTTTCGCGTGCGGATGCCCGTCCAAAAGAAAAGACCCTCACCCAACCCTCTCCCGCAGGCGGGAGAGGGCTAGAGGGCGCTTCGCTGCGAAGTCCGGCTCCCCGACAATCCTGCCGTTCCGCTATGGCACACCGACGCCCGAAAGCGGACTGTTCGGACACGACGATCTTTCCGCCAATCAAGCGGCCATGATGAGTTCCCGAAACCCGCCGTTCGTTGGCGGTTTCGGCTCGGTCATTGTCAGTTCTGGTTCGGGCTTGCCGTCGCGATTTTGTCCATCGCATCGCCCACCGTGAAGCTCGCGGCCTTGGCACGCGGAGGAAAATCCTTGAAGCTCTCTAGCAGCTTTCCAACGATGGCCTGGGCGGGAACAAACAGGAACATTCGGTGCGCCGAATAGTCGCCATAGTAGATGCTTTCCGGGCCTCGCTCGAACGGGTCCGACCGCAAATTATACAGCATGGGCGCACGGAGCGCGGTGAACCCGCCCTGCCAGACGCCGAGCGGAGTCTTCGGGTTGATCGCGGTATGTTGCTCCTGGAAAGCGACCTTCCATTGACGGACGCGCACCGCCATCAGATCACCGTCGTCGCTCCAGTAGGCAAAGCCCTCGCGTGGCCATTGCTTCGCCTCTCCCTTGAAGCCCGGGATCAGGTTGTGCCCGTCGAGGTGGACCTTGAATTTCCTGTCGCCGATCTTGCCCCCCTTCTTCACGCGGTCGATGACATCATTGTCTCCCGCTGCGGCGGCAAAGGTCGGCAGGAAGTCCTCATGCGCGCAGATCTCGTTGCACAGCGTTCCGGGCTCAATCACACCCGGCCAGCGGATGACGCAGGGGACGCGGAAGCCGCCTTCCCAGTTGGTCGCCTTCTCGCCCTTGAACGGCGTCGTGCCGCCGTCGGGCCAGGTGAAGCATTCTGCGCCATTGTCGGTCGTGTAGACGACGATGGTGTTTTCCTTGACGCCAAGTTCGTCGACCAGCGCGAGCAGTTCACCGACATGCCCGTCATGCTCGACCATGCCGTCGGGATAGAGCCCGAGACCGGTTTTGCCCTTCGATTCTTCCTTCAGATGCGTGAAGACATGCATCCGGGTTGAATTGAAATAGCAGAACCAAGGCACTCCCTCGCCCTGCTTGCGCTTGATGAAGTCCTTGGCATCGGCGAGGAACTCTTCGTCGACCGTCTCCATCCGCTTGCTGCCCATCGGGCCGGTGTTCTCGATCGTCTGGCCGCCTTTGCCATCGGCCTTGCACTTGAGTACGCCGCGCGGGCCAAACTTCTCGCGGAACTTCGGGTCTTTGGGATAGTCCTCATTCTCGGGCTCTTCCTCGGCATTGAGGTGGTAGAGATTGCCGAAGAACTCATCGAAACCGTGCATGGTCGGCAGGTGCTCGTCGCGGTCGCCGAGATGGTTCTTGCCGAACTGGCCGGTGGCATAGCCCTGTGCCTTGAGCACCTGAGCAATGCAGGGATCATCAGGCCCGAGTCCGAGATCGGCGCCAGGCAGACCTACTTTGGTGAGTCCCGTGCGGATCGGCGATTGGCCGGTGAGGAAGGCGGCTCGGCCAGCGGTGCAGCTTTGCTGGGCATACCAGTCGGTGAAACGCGCACCTTCATTGGCGATGCGATCGATGTTGGGGGTCCTATACCCCATCATGCCACTGTTGTAGCAGCTGGGGTTAAACCAGCCGATGTCGTCACCCATGATGAAGAGAATGTTCGGTTTGCTGTTGGCCATGACGTTGTCTCCGCGCGTGAGAAACCCTCATCGTGAAGAGTAGGATGAACTCAGAGGGGGACCATCAGGGGCTACCACGACATCGGCGTGGAATTAGCCCAAGTCCCATTACGCACTTCCAATCGGCAGCCTTCCCATGGCTGATCGCAAAAACCGGCTAGGCTGGAACCCACTGCCGCGAACCTGGCCTGTCCGGTTAGCTTGCAAACAAGAAGAAGCGGGATCCCGGATCAAGTCCGGGATGACGCAGTTTTCGAAGGTTTAGATGCGCTGCCATGACCTTGGAATTTGTCCACAGCGCCTAGGCTTTCGCCTGTCCGCAGACCCCGGCGAAATATTGCAGCGCTGTGCGCGTCTTGGTTTCCTGCGCGCCCTGAGGATCGAGGCCGAGTTTTTCGAGATGCGCGCAGAACGCCTTTTGCGCGCGGCCGGCCTCGGCGGGCAGCACCTTGATCGAGACCTCGACCAGATCGTCGCCATTGGGGAGGCGCCATTCCTCGACGGTCAGCCGGTGCGGGAAGCCTTCATGCTCCAGCTTCCAGCGCAGCACGCGGATCGGCCCCATCACGCAGAGCTTGTCGAGATCGGTATTCGCCGTGTGGAAGGCGCGGAAGAAGCGTTCCTGATCTTCCGAGAACAGGCGGCCGATGCGTCGCTCGCCCTTGGCGACGTCGTCGATCTCGTCGCGTTGCTGCAATTGGGTGATCGAGGCGGAGAAGACGGCGCGCTCGCCGACGCAATCGGCCTCCCATTTGAACCCTTCCATCTCCTGCCATTCCTGCGCGATCTCCGCCCGCTTTTCGGTGCGGAACTTGACGGTGGAATCGTCGTCGTCGCCCTTCACCAGCCGGGCACGCAGGGCGATGCCCGACTCGAACAGATCGAGGTCCGGCGTGTCGTAGAAATAGATGAGGCGGATGTCGGCCGTGTCCTCGTTGACCTCCATCGCGCGGACCGCGCGAAGCTCCTGATCGGGACGGATCGTCACCTTGATCTCGACGGCATCGATGCCGGCAAAGTCCGGCTCGGTCTCGCTGTGCCGGGCGCGGGTTGTCGTGCTCATGCGCAAGCTCCTTTCGGGGGACGGCGGGCGGCGGGAACGCCGCGATTCCGGCGGCAGCCGACTCAAAATCGCCACGGACATTCTAGAGCATCGGCGGGACCGGGCGAATTGAGGGGAAGTCGGTGGCCGGGGCTAGGGGTTTCTTGCGGTGCCACGCGGTCCCGGCGCGTTGTGCCGGGCGTGCATCCGCACATCACCCGAGGCGCTATGCCAGCGAGAGAGGCGTATAGGCTGAGGCTGTTTGGTTGGGGGGCTGTTGGAGGCGCCGCTTCATGGACGACCTGCTCCTCGCTCTGAGCCATCGCATCCGGGCGCGACGTGACGACGTCTCGGTCCGCCGTCAGCGCCTGTCGCGCCATTATACCTGCCGCTGCGGCAACTGCATCTACTTCGCGGACACACGCTGCCGGGAATGCGGCGCGACCTTGGGCTATCTGCCCGACGAAGGCAGGCTGGCGGCGCTGGACGAGGGGCCGCGCGCCGGAACCTGGCTGGCCGACGGACATGTGGGGCTCCTCGAATATTGCGCCAATCACGAGACGCCGGCTGCCTGCAACTGGATGGTCGACGCCGACAGCCCCGAGCAGTTCTGCACCTCCTGCCGGCTGACGCGCGCCGTTCCCGATCTCAGCGATCCCGACAATGCCGACTATTGGGCCCGCATCGAGGCGGCCAAGCGCCGGCTGGTCTCGCAGCTGCTGGCGCTCGGGCCGCCGCTCCGCTCCAAGGTGCATGACGATCCGCAGAACGGCGTCGTGTTCGATTTCCTGCGCTCGCCGCCCGAGGGACCGCGCGTCATGACCGGGCATGCGAGCGGGCTCATCACCCTGAATGTCGAGGAAGCCGACGACGCCAAGCGCGAGGAGATCCGCAACGACCTGCGCGAGCCGTATCGCACCCTGCTCGGCCATTTCCGGCACGAGATCGGCCATTATTACTGGGATCGCCTGATCTGGGGCACCGAATGGCTGGAGCCCTTCCGCGCGGTCTTCGGCGACGAGCGGGCGAGCTACGCCGAGGCGCTCCAGCGGAATTACGAGCATGGGCCGCCCGCCAACTGGGCCGACGCGCATGTCAGCGCCTATGCCACCATGCATCCCTGGGAGGACTGGGCCGAGACCTGGGCGCACTACATGCACATGACCGACAGCCTGACGACGGCGATGGGCTTCGGCTTCGATGCGGACGACATCGAGGGCGACATCGACCGCTATGGCGAGGACATCCTCCACGCGCCGAACGACCGCCACGCGGACCATTTTCTGGCGCTGCTCAACGGCTGGCGCGAGATCGCGCTGGTGCTGAACGAGATGGCGCGGAGCATGGGCCAGCCGGACATCTACCCGTTCGTCATTTCGCCGCCCGCCGCCGCTAAGCTGCAGTTCGTGCAGATGGTCGTCTCGGACGCCCGCGCCCGGTCGGCGGCCTGACGATGCCCGCCACCGAGGAAGAGCCATGACCGCCGCAGCAACCACCTATTTGCGTGATTACCGCCCGACGCCCTTCCTCATTTCCGACGTCCGGCTCGACATCGACCTGGAATCGGAGGACGACGCGCGCGTGGAGGCGCGGCTCTCCGTGCGCCGCAATCCCGAGGGGGACGCAAGCGCGGCGCTGACGCTCGATCTGGACGAGGTGGAGATCGAATCCGTCGCCATCGACGGCGATCCGCTGGGGCCGAACCACTGGCAGGCCAATGAGCGGCAGCTCATCGTCCACGAGATGCCGGATGCCTGCGAGCTGACCACGGTGAGCCGCATTCATCCCCGCCAGAACACCAAGCTGATGGGGATATACACGTCCGACACGGGCTTCTTCAGCCTGTGCGAGGCCGAGGGCTTCCGCCGGATCACGCCGTTCCTCGACCGGCCCGACGTGCTGGCGCGCTATACGGTGACGCTGCATGCGGACCGGGCGCGCTACCCGGTGCTGCTGGCCAACGGCAATCTGGTGGCCGAGGCCGTGGAGCCGGGCGGGCGGCACTCGGCGACCTGGGTCGATCCCTTTCCCAAGCCCTCCTATCTGTTCGCGGTGGTCGCCGCGACGCTGGACCGCAGCGAGGACCATTTCGTCACCCGGTCCGGCCGGACCGTGAAGCTCCAGTTCTTCGTCGAGCCGGGCAAGCTGGACCAGGGCGTGTTCGCCATGGCCTCGCTCAAGCAGGCGATGCGCTGGGACGAGGAGACCTATGGGCTGGAGCTCGACCTCGACGAGTACAACATCGTCGCGGTGGGCGACTTCAACGCGGGGGCCATGGAGAACAAGGGCCTCAACATCTTCAACACCAAGCTGGTGCTGGCGCGGCAGGACATCTCCACCGACTGGGATTTCAGCTTCATCGACCGCACCGTCGCCCACGAATATTTCCACAACTGGACCGGCAATCGCGTCACCTGCCGCGACTGGTTCCAGCTCTCGCTCAAGGAAGGGCTGACGGTGTTCCGCGAGCAGCAATATGCCGGCGACCGCTATTCCGGCCCGGTGACGCGGATCCAGACGGTGCGCAACCTGCGCAGCGGGCAGTTCCCCGAGGATGCCGGCCCGATGGCGCATCCCGTGCGGCCGGCCTCCTATCAGGAGGTGAGCAACTTCTACACCTCGACCGTCTATCAGAAGGGCGCCGAGGTGGTGCGCATGATGCAGACGCTGCTCGGCGCCGAGACCTTCCGCAAGGGGATCGACCTCTATTTCTCGCTTTACGACGGCCATGCCGTGACGACCGACGATCTGGTCGCCGTCATGGAGACGGTGAGCGGGCAGGACCTGCGGCAGTTCCGCCTGTGGTACGCGCAATCCGGCACGCCCCGGCTGCTGGTGAGCGATCGCTATGACGCGGCGACGCGCAGCTATGAACTCAGCGTCACGCAAAGCTGTCCGCCCACCCCCGGCCAGCCCGAAAAGCAGCCGATGCATATTCCGCTGGCGGTGGGTCTCGTGTCGCCGGAGGGCGGGGACATTCCGCTGCGCCTCGACGGCGAGGCGGCCGGGGCCACGGCCTTGCTCTCGCTGCGCGGGGAGACGGAGACCTTCCGCTTCACGGACGTGCCGGCGCGCCCGGTTCCCTCGCTCGGCCGCAATTTCTCGGCGCCGGTCATCATCGACTATCCCTATGACGAGGCGGCGCTGCAGACGCTCCTGCGCCACGACAGCGACCCCTTCAATCGCTGGGACGCCGGGCAGACGCTGATGATGAACCTGCTGCTGGCAGGGGTGGACGTCCACCGCGCGGGCGGCGAGCCGAGCTTTCCCGATTATCTCGTCGAGGCGTTCGCCGGCCTGCTCGACCATGGCGAGGACGACCCCGCCTTCGCCGCGGAAGTCATGACCCTGCCGTCCGAGTTGCTGATCGCCGAGCAGATGCCGGAGATCGATCCGCTCGCGGTGCACCGGACCCGCCGCGCGATGCGCCTCTTCCTCGCCGGGCGGCTTCAGGCCCGGTTCGCGGCCGGCTATGAGCGGATGCGGACGGAGGGGGCCTATAGGCCGGATGCCGCCTCGAGCGGACGCCGCGCGCTGCGCAATCTGTGCCTCGCCTTCCTGATGGATCTTGGCGACGGCGCGGCGCTTGCCGCCTGTCTGCGCCAGCTCGAGAGCGCTGACAACATGACCGACGCGCTGGCGGCGCTCTCGGCCATCGCCAATTGCGATTGCGCCGAGCGGCGGCCGGCGCTCGATGCGTTCTACGACAAGTGGCGGGACGAGCCGCTGGTCGTCGACAAATGGCTGGGCACCGAGGCGCTGTCCCGTTTGCCGGGCACGGTCGAGCGCGTGCGCGACCTGACGAGACATCCGGCCTTCACCCTGCAGAACCCCAACAAGGTCTATGCGCTGCTGGGCAGCTTCGGCTCCAATCAGGTGCATTTCCACGCCGCCGACGGCGCAGGCTATCGCCTGATGACGGAGCAGGCGCTGGCGCTCGATGCAATCAACCCCCAGGTCGCCTCGCGTATGGTCCGCAATTTCGAGCGCTACAGGCGCTACGAACCGGGCCGGCGCAGCTTCATGCGCGAGGCGCTGGAGGACATCGCCGCACAACCGGGCCTCTCGCGCGAGACCGGGGAAGTGGTGGGCAAGGCGCTGGCCTGATCGGCAAACGCCGGTTGATTCAAAACTAAATCGATAGATAATGTTCCCCGGCTGTCGTTCAGGCGGCCGAGGGACGTTGGGGGATATGACATGACTGCGACGACGGAAACGGCGCCCATCGCCGCCGCGCCATCGGGCTGGGGCGCGCTGCTGCGCAAGGAAGACTGGTGGGCGATCTGGATCGGCCTTGGCGTGGTGATCGCGAGCTGCGTCCTGTTCTGGAACGGCGCGAGCCTGCGCTGGCTTGCCGTGCTGCCGCCCAAATGGGCGAGCTTCTCCCAGGTCGTCACCGATCTCGCCGCCAACTGGCCGCGCTATGGCGCGCAGTTCCTGTTCTGGCTCGCGACCTTCTCGCTGGCGCTGCGCGCGCTCGGCTATCGGGCGCGGGAGTTCGTGCCGGCCTTCGCGCTGCTCTATGTCGCGGCTTATACGATCTTCGTCGTCGGACAGTGGGAAGGCGCGTCGGCCTATAATCTCGAACCGCCGCTGATCGCGCTGTTCTCGGGTCTCGTCATCGCCAATGTCGTGGGCCTGCCGCGCTGGCTGGACGCCGGCTTCCGGGGAGAGCTCTACGTCAAGACCGGCATCGTTCTGCTCGGCGCCACCGTGCCTTTCTCGCTGATCGCGCTGGCCGGGCCGATCGCGCTCCTGCAGGCTTCGATCGTCTCGATCGTGACCTTCGGCGTCATCTATTGGGTCGCCGTGCGCCTCGGCCTCGATCGCCGGTTCGCGGCGACGCTCGGCGTCGGCGGCGCGGTGTGCGGCGTTTCGGCCGCGATCGCCGTTGCCGGCGCGGTCGGCGCCAAGAAGGAGCATACCGCCGTCACCATCACCGCCGTGGTGCTCTGGGCGATCGTGATGATCTTCGCCTTGCCGCTGGCGAGCCGCGTGCTGCATCTGCCGACCGGCATCGCCGGCGCCTGGATCGGCACCTCGGAATTCGCGGATGCCGCCGGCATCGCCGCTGCTCAAGCCTATGGCGGGTTCGCCGGCAAGGTCGAGGGCATCAGCGGCACCGCGGAACAGGCGCTGCAGGCCTTCACGCTGGTCAAGGTGGTCGGGCGCGACGTGTGGATCGGCATCTGGGCGGTCGCCCTCGCCATCGTCGCCACGACCCGCTGGGAAGCGCGACCCGCCGGGGCGGGCGTCGATCCGAGCGAAATCTGGCGGCGCTTCCCCAAGTTCGTGCTGGGCTTCTTCCTGGCCTCCGCGCTCATCACCGCCGCGACGAGCAGCTATACGCTGGCGGAGTATAACAAGGTCGCCGTCCCCGGCCTGATCGCGCCGGTGAAGGACTTGCGCACCTGGGCCTTCATCTTCTGCTTTTTCAGCATCGGGCTCACCACGCGCTTTCGCGATCTCGCCGCGACCGGGCGCAAGCCGTTCGCCGCCTTCACGGTCGGCGTGGTCGTCAACGTGATCCTCGGCTTCGTGCTGTCGGTCTATGTGTTCGGGGCGCATTGGGCGGCGCTCGGCGAATGAGCCTGTGGCGGGCCTTGCGCGACCGCGCCCGGCGGCCGGACCGTCACGCCGGAAGCTGCGCCGGCTGCGCGCATTTCTGCACCGATCCAGTACGCATTGAGGCGAACCTTCCGGGCCTTGCCGCGCTATCCTCGGCGCATGCGTCGGTCCGCGCGCGGGACGGGCTCTGCCTCGCGCAGGATCGGATCATCAACGGGCGCCGTCGCTGCGCGGCGTTCACGGCCTAGGCGGCGTGGCTTCGTCATCCCGGACTTGATCCGGGATGACGCAGTTTTCGAAGGTTCCGTTGCGCTGCCATGATCCTGGAATTTGTCCACAGCGCCTAGGCGGGCTGGTCCGACGGCTGGCGCAGCGCCCGATAGGGGCGCAGCGCCAGTAGCAGCAGGATCACCATCAGCGGCGTGGCGAGACCCACGACGAGCGTGATCGAATAACGGATGTCCTGCGGGTCGCTGAACAGGAAATCGGTGATCGCGCCGATGATGAGCGGACCCAATGCCAGGCCGACAAGCGTGGTGAGCGTGATGTAGAGCGCGCTCAGCTGCGCACGCGCGCGGTTGGGCGTGACCAGCTGGATCGCGGTCGCGGCACAGGGATAGGGAAAGTTGCCGAAGAAGATCGTCGGCGCGAGCAGGGCGAGCGCGCCGGTCGAGGTCGGCATGAGCGGCGCTAGCGCTCCGGTGACGCCCGCGATCGCGAAGCCGCCCATCGCCACGCGCAGCGGCGCATCACGATAGCCGCGCTGGGAGAAATGGTCGCTGAGCCAGCCGGAGGCATAAACGCCGGTCATGCCGAAGATGATGAGCAGCGGGCCATAGCCCCAGCCAATCTCGGCCGGCGCGAGGCCGTAGGTCCGCGTCAGCAGCGCCGGCGTCCAGATCGCAAAGGCATAGGAGACCAGCGACACGAGCGCGAAGCCCGCGAACATCGGGATCAGGGCGTGGCGCCGTTCGCCGACCACCGCGATGACCTCGCGCAGCGGCAATTGCTCGACGCCCGCCGTGCCGCGCCGGAGCGGCTCGCGGACCAGCAGGAAGACCGGCACGAGCAGCAGGCCCGGCGCGGCAATGATGATGAAGGCGGCCTGCCAGGGATCCAGCCCCGCAAACAGCCCGTGCCGGAGGAGGTCTGACGAGGAGAGCGCGGTCAGCAGGCTGCCGCCGCCGATGAAGGCGAGGCCCTGACCGATCGGCGCGCTCATCAGGAAGCCGCTGACCGGGCGGCCGAGCTTTTCGGGTGGAAACTGGTCCGCCAGCATGGAGAAGGCGGCGGGCGAAAGGCTCGCCTCGCCGACCGCGACGCCGATGCGGGTCAGGAACAGCTGCCAATAAGTGCGCGCGAGGCCGGACCCTATGGCAAACAGGCTCCACAGCCCGAGCGCGACGGCGATGATGAGGCGGCGCTGGTGGCGATCGGCAAGGCGGCCGATGGGGATGCAGGCCAGAATGTAGAAGATGCCGAAAGCGACGCCCTGCAGCGCGCCGAACTGGGTATCGTTGAGCTGGAATTCGGCCTTCAGCGGCTCGACCATCAGGTTGATGACGGTGCGGTCGAACTGGGAGACGACCGAGGCCAGCGCCAGGAGGAAGACCAGCAGCCATCCGCGCGCGGGGCTGGGCCAGGGGGTCGCGTCCGGCGCCTTGGCAGTCATTGCGTGATCCTCTCCCAATGGTCCCATATTGTTCATGGTATCGTTCACATTCATGGCAAAGCGAAGCGTGTCAACGCAGGGCCGCGAGCGCGGCAAGCAGGTCCGCGAGCTGGGCCGCCGGCGCGGCTTCCCCGTCGAGGCGGATGGCATGTTCGTCGGCTTCGGGCGGTTCGAGCGTCGCCAACTGGCTGTCGAGCAGCGTCGGCGGCATGAAATGCCCGCTGCGTGCGGCCATGCGCCGTTCGAGCGTCTCGCGGGTCAGCTCGGGCAGCACGAAGATCAGCTCGCCGGCGTGGGCGCGCAGCCGATCGCGATAGATCCGCCTGAGCGTCGAGCAGCTTGCGACGGGCGGGGCGGGCGACGTGCGTATGGCGTGCGCGACATTGTCGAGGAAAGGCCAGCGGTCGGCATCTGTCAGCGCCATGCCGCTCGCCATTCTCTCGACATTTTCTGCCGGATGCAGGGCATCGCCCTCGATAAACGGCCGGTCGAGCGCATCGGCCAGCGCGCGCCCGAGGGTGGATTTGCCCGATCCACTCACGCCCATCACGACGATCGGGAGCGTCAAGGCTCGCCGCGCCCGAAATCGAAGAGGCGCATATATTCCGCGCTGTCCGCCGGCCCGAGTCCGCCCGCGACGAGCATGCGATGCAGATCGGTGGCGAGCGATGTCAGCGGCAGCGGGATCCGCCCGGCGAAGGCGGAGGCCTGGGCGGTCTCCAGATCCTTCAGCATATTGTCGATGCGGCCTGTCGGGCTGAAATCCCGCCGCGCCATCTTGGCCATGAATTCCTGCATGATCCGCGAATCCGCGCGCCCGCCCGCGAGCGCGGCCGGGATCTGTGCGGCGTCGATGCCGTTGCCTTCCGCGAAGCGCACGGCCTCGGCCACGGCGAGGAAATTGAGCGCGCAAAGGATCTGGTTGATGAGCTTCACCGTCTGGCCCGCGCCGGGCGGGCCGAGATGGGTGCGGCGTGCCGAGAGCAGCGCCAGCACCGGATCGGCGCGGGCGATGTCCCGCGCGCTGCCGCCCATCATCAGCGTCAGCGTGCCTTGCGCCGCGGCGGGGGCGCCACCCGAGAGGGGCGCGTCGACCCAGCCCATGCCGGTCTCGTCTGCCAGCCGCGCGGCGAGCCGCGCGGTCGCGCCGGGATCGATGCTGGACATGTCGATGAGCAGCTTGTCCGCTTTGGCCGCTTCCGCAATGCCGCCGGGTTCGAACAGGGCCGCCTCGACGATGGCGGCGCTGTTGAGGCTGGTGATGACGAACTCGGCGGCGCGCGTCGCCTCCGCGGCGCTCGCCGCGCGGATCGCGCCACGGGCGACGAGAGGCTGCCCGGCATCGGCATTGCGGTCATGGAGAAGGACGGTCACGCCGGTATCGAGGAGGCGCCCGGCGATGGCCGAACCCATGACGCCGACACCGATCACCGCGACCTTCACGAGCGCCGCCCCACCGAGGCGCGCTCGACGATGCGCAGGCCGACATCGACGATCTGGGTGGTGTCGCGATCGCCATTGGCGAGCAAGTCGAGGATCATCTGGCCAGTGCGCTGCCCGAGCGCGCCGAAATCGACATGGACGGTGGTCAGGGCCGGATTGATCTCCCGCCCGATCTCGAAATCGCCGAAGCCGATGACGGAGATATCCTCGGGAATGCGGATGCCGCGGCGCTGACATTCCATGACGACGCCCACGGCGGACAGATCGGAGACGGCAAAGACGGCTTCGACATCCGGCGCGATCCGCAGCAGCTCGGCCATGGCGGCCGCGCCGTGCGAGAAGCTGACCGGGGCAAGGCCATGGCGCAGGACGAGATCGGTGCTGATGCCGGAAAGCTCCAGCTCCTCCTCGAAGCCGCGCATGCGCTCCTCGCCGCGATGGTCGATGACTTCGCCGACGTTGGAGCCGGCCACCGCGCCGATCTTGCGGAAGCCCCGATTGAGCAGATAGCGCGCGGCGGTGCGGCCCACCTGATAGTTGGAGAAGCCGATGGCGTGCTCGATCGGTCGCTGCGGCAGATCGGCGATCTCGATGATCGGGATGTCGGCGGCGATGAGCAGGCGCGACAGCGTGCGCCGATGCACCGCGCCGGTCAGCACGATCGCCTCGGGACGGCGCGCCAGCAGGTTGCGCAGCTGCCGCTCCTCCTCGGCCATGTCATATTCGGTATAGGCGATCAGCAGGTGATAGTCGGCCTCGCGCAGCACTTCGGTCAGGCCATGGGCGACGGCGGCGAAGTTGGCGTTGGTGAGCGTCGGCAGGATCAGCGCGATGAAGCCGGTGCGCCGGCTGGAGAGGCTGCCGGCCGTGCGATCGGGCACATAGCCGAGGTCGGCAATGGCCTTGTTGACGCGCTCGCGGGTGGCGGGAAGGACGAGATCCGGATCGGAGATGACGCGCGAGACGGTCATGCGCGAGACCCCGGCCAGCTGCGAGACGTCGCTGATCGTCGGCCGGCGACCGGTCGCGCTGCGCCGCGCGCTCGCCTTGTTGTCAGAACCCAGCGCCATTATCGATCTGCTCTCCCCGTGCGCCCAGGGGCCGAGCTATAGCCCCGAACGGCCGCCACTGAACAGGGCTTGAGCGCACGGATAATCATGGCTGGCGGGCGCCGCCTTCACTGATGAAATGATAGAAGCTGCCGTCCAGACAGGTCATCAGCTCCATGGTCACGGCGCGGGCCTGGTCGCGGATCGGCGAGGCGATGGCCTGCGCCAGCGCCTCGTGCGAGGGATAGTCGATCTGCTGGATCATGACGATCGGCCGGGCGTCCGCATCGGCCGAGTCCATGCGGAACCAGCGCACGTCGAGCGCGCCGGGGAACTGCCGCCAGAGCGGCGCGAGCCGGTCTTCGACGCCCGCGAAGAAGCGCGCCTCGTTGTCGCCGGAAAAGCGGCCCTCGAAAATGGCGGTGCGGGTAATCATCAGGCCGGCTCCGACACGGCGATGTGCAGCTTGACGACATGCGCCCGGTCGCCGGCGCGCTCCAGCGCAGTCGCCGCGTCGGCCAGTTTGTAGGTGCCCGAGAGGATCGGGCGCACGTCGATGACGCCCTGCGTGATCAGCTGCACGGCGAGGCGGAACTCGTCATGCGCGCGGAAGGCGCCGACCAGCTCGATCTCGCGCGACTGCAGCAGGTTGACGGGAATGGCGGCCGTGCCCGGCGGCAGCATGCCGACCTGCACGATGCGCCCACCGCGCCGGATCGCGCCGAACAGCGATTGAAGTGCCGCCTGCGAGCCCGAAGCCTCGAATGCGACGTCGAAATAGCCACCCCCCGTAGCAAAATTGTCCAGTGCGCCCGGATCGGTCCGGACATTGAGGACGCTGGTCGCCCCCATCGATTGCAGCGCCACGGCGAGCGGCGCGTCCTCGATGTCCGTGCAGACGATCTCGCTGGCGCCGGCCAGCGCCGCGGAGCGCGCCGTGAGCAGGCCGATCGGCCCGGAACCGGTGACGATCACGCGCTTGCCCAGCAACGGACCGGCGCGGTTGACGGCGTGCAGCCCGACCGACAGCGGCTCCGCCACCGAGAGCTGCAGCAGGTCCGTCTCCGGCGCGACCGGCACGATCTGGTCCTCGCGCAGCACGAGATGCTGGCTGAAGCCGCCCTGCACATGCGGGAAGCGGCCGGCGCTGCCGAGGAAGAACATGTTGCTGCACAGATTGCTGCGCCCGGCGCGGCAATAGTCGCACTGGCGGCAGGGGCGGCTCGGGTCGAGCGCGGCCTTCATGCCGGGCGCGAGGCCCTGCACCGCGCTGCCCCACTCGACGACGGTGCCGGAAATTTCGTGGCCGAGCGTCATCGGCTCGCGCAGCGCGAAATCGCCGACCGCGCCGCGATGATAATAATGCAGGTCCGATCCGCAGATGCCGCCATAGGCGACGGCAACGCGCACCTCATCGGGCGCGAGCGGACGGTCGGGCACGCTCTCGACCCGCAGATCCTTGGCTCCGTGACAGACCGCTGCAAGCATCACTCACTCTCCTTGACGGGTGATATCGATATCATCGGCTTGCGGTCATGACAATGCGTCGCCGAGCCGTTGATCGTCACAGGGAAGGCGTTATGCAATAATATCACTGATTTTACGCCATTTATTTTCGGGAAATTGCCCCATGGACAGAAATCGAATCAAATGATATCGATACCATCGACAAAGCGACCAGGCGGCCACGGGCTGACCGGGGTCATTCCTGTAGAGAGGGGAATTTCCAGATGCCGCACTCCCGCAATAAAGTTGCACGCCTGGCCAGATTGTCGCGCAGCGTCGCGCTTGGTGCTCTGTTCCTGTCTTCCGGCGCGGCGATGGCGCAGCAGGATGACGGTCCGCAGCAGGGCTTCAACGAAGCCGACGCAGCCATCATCGTGACCGGCTCGCGCATCGTGCGCGACGGCTTTGAATCCCCGTCCCCCGTCACCGTGGTCGGCCAGGACCTGCTCAACCAGCGCGCGATGACCAACGTCGCTGAGGCGCTCAACGAGCTGCCTTCGTTCCGCGCGCTTCAGACGCCGGCGACGCAGCAGGCGGTCGGCGGCAATATCGGCGCCCGCGTGCTCGATCTGCGCGGTCTGGGCGCGCCGCGCACGCTGGTGCTGCTCGACGGCAAGCGCTTCGTGCCTTCCACCACCCAGGGCACGATCGACGTCAACCTGATGCCCACGGCGCTGATCTCGCGCACCGAGGTCGTCACCGGTGGCGCCTCCGCCGCTTACGGCTCGGACGCTGTGGCCGGCGTCGTCAACTTCATCATCGACAAGCGGTTCCAGGGGCTCAAGGGCTCGCTGCAATATGGCATTTCCGAGCAGGGTGACGCGCGCGAGTGGAATGCGACCCTGGCTTATGGTGCGGCCTTCGCGGATGACCGCGGCCATGTCTCGGTCGCCATCGAATATAATGATTCCAACGGCATCGGCGACTGCTACGCCCGTAGCTGGTGCCCGAACGAGCAGCTCGTCGGCAACAGCCCGGCGGGCTATAACGGGCTGCCGGCCACCATCCGCACCGGCCCGGACGCGCCGGGCAATCTCAACCAGGATGGCCTCATCAACACGACGTCCGGTCCGCTGCGCGGCATCACGTTCAACCCGAACGGGACGACCCGCAACTATCAGTACGGCCAGATCTTCGGCACCAATCTCTCCCCGCTGTTCACCAAGGGCGGCGAGGGTACCTACGAAAACGGCTATCTGCAGGGCATCCTGCTGCTGCCGCCGGTGCAGCGCCTGACCATCTTCGGCCATTTCGACTATGCGCTGAGCGACGCGCTGACCGTCAATTTCGATCTCTCCTGGGGTGAGGTGAAGGGCAAGGTCGTCGGCTCGCAGGCGCGCAACGCGGCCTTCACGATCCAGCGCAGCAACTATTATCTGAACAACTTCGTCGCCGCCTCGGTGCGCAACACCATGGACGCCAACGGCATCACCTCGTTCACGCTCGGCCGCGTGTTCGGCGATCTGGGCGGCGCGGTCGACCGGTCGGACAACTTCACCAAGCGCGCGGTGCTGTCTTTCGAGGGCAACATCTCGGAAGGCTGGGACTGGGACGCCTATTATCAATACGGCACCAACGATTTCCGCCAGGAATATGACGGCAACGTCATCATGACGCGCATGGTCAACGCGGTCGACGCGGTGTCCGTGGCCGGCGTCGCGACCTGCCGGATCAATGCCGACACCAACCTCACCAATGACGACCCGGCCTGCCGCCCGCTCAACCTGTTCGGGCGCGGCAACATCAGCCCCGAGGCGCGTGCCTATGTGGCCCCCTCGGGCTATCAGAGCGCGGACACGACCGAGCATGTCGTCGCCGGCAACGTGCGCGGCGATCTGTTCCAGCTGCCCGGCGGCGCGTTCAAGGTCGCGGCCGGCGGGGAATATCGCAGCGACAAGCAGATCGGCTATGCCGACGCCCTCTCGACCGCCAACGCCTTCTGGTCGTTCAACGGCAAGGCGATCAACGGCAAGATCGAGGTGATCGAGGGCTATCTGGAAGCTGTCGCGCCGCTGCTCTCCAACGTCGCTTTCGCAAACGTGCTGGAGCTGAACGGCGCGATCCGCCAGACGCACTATAACCGCAGCAGCGTCGCCTCGCCCAATGCGACGACCGTGGACGCCACCACCTGGAAGATCGGCGGCGTCTGGGAGCCGGTCGACCTGATCCGCTTCCGCGTCACCCGCTCGCGCGACATCCGCGCGCCCAATCTCACCGAGCTGTTCGGGCCGGTGACGGCGGGCCGGCAGACCATCTTCGATCCGGCCAATGCGGGCGCGCAGTTCCAGATCAACGCCATGACCGGCGCCAACCCCAATCTGGCGCCGGAAGTGGCGGACACCTGGACGGCCGGTGTCGTGCTCAGCCCGTTCCAGTCGCTGCGCTTCTCGGTCGACTATTTCGACATTCGCCTGAAGGACGCGATCGGCACGCTCGGCGCGAACACGATCATCCAGCGCTGCGCCGCCGGCGCGACCGAGCTCTGCACGCTGATCACGCGCGACAGCGCCAATCAGGTGACCGAGGTTCGCGACGTGCTGCAGAACTTCAATCGCCAGGTGAACCGCGGCATCGACTTCGAGGCCAGCTATCGCACCGGCCTCGGCCGCGCGGGCAATCTCGACCTGCGCCTGCTGGCCACACGCTATCTGGAACTGTCCACGACCGACTCCGCCGGCACCATCGATCGCGCCGGCCAGACCGGCTATCGTCCGGGCGGCACGAGCGGCGTGCCCGACTGGATCGTCGACGGCAACATCCTCTGGAGCATGAAGCCGGTGACGTTCGGCATTCATGGCCACTATATCTCCAGCGGCATCTTCGAGGCGACCTTCGCCGGACCGGGCGATGCGGGCTACGACGTCACCAAGTCGAACAGCATCAGCTCCAACCGGGTCGACTCCAGCTTCCTCGTCGACCTCAGCGCCAGCGTGGACATCAACTCCCGCTTCGAGCTCTTCGGTGCGATCAACAACGTGTTCGACAAGGACCCGCCGCTCGCTGCCAGCGGACAGGGCGGCACCAACCAGATCTATTTCGACGCGATCGGTCGCTATTTCAAAGTGGGTCTCCGTGTGAAAATGTGAACCTGCTCTACGCTGCAACGGAACGCCGCCTTTGCGACCCGGCGGGGTTTCGTTGCAGCACCCCCTGTCGCGCGCCGATCAGCCCGCGCCCCCTCTCGTGACAAAGGTTTGTTCCCGTGGCCAAGAAATCCCTTCAGCAACTGCTCACCGAAACCGACAAGTGCATCGTCGCGCCCTGCGTCTATGACTGTGCCTCCGCGCGCGCCGTGGAGATGGTCGGCTTCGAGGCCATGATGCTGAGCGGCGGCGAGGTCTCGATCGCCATGAACGGCGTGATCGATTACGGCTTCTCGAACCTGACCGACATCGAGTGGATCACGAGCCGGATCAGCCAGACCTCGGCCATCCCGCTTGCCGCCGACATTGAGGATGGCTTCGGCGGGCCGCTCGCCGTCTATCGCAGCGCCAAGCGGATGGCGCAGGCCGGGGCCAAGGCGCTGCAGCTCGAGGATTCGGGCGACATGGAGAATTCGACCCAGTTGCTCGATCGCGAGAAATATTACGAGAAGGTCCGCGCCGCGCTGGCCGCACTCGAGGGCACCGACTGCTTCCTGATCGCGCGCACCAACGCCGATCCCGAGACCGAGATGGACGAAGGCTGCGAGCGCATGCGTGCGGCCGTCGAGATGGGCGCCAAGATGTCGACCGTGGTGCGCATCAGCACGCTCGACCATGCCAGATATGTGTCGAGCAAGGTGCCGGGCTGGAAGATGTTCCCGGACGTGCGCAACATCGACGGTAAGCCCGGCGTCACCGTGGACCAGATCTATCCGCTCGGGTTCAACTTCCTGACCATGCACTACACGCTCAAGGCCGCGATGGACGGCATGCTGGAGCATGGCCTCAAGAACTACGCGCAGCAGGGCTGCGACTATACCTGCGAGAAGGTCGACGCGACCGGCATCATGGGCATGAGCGCGACGCCCTTGTTCGATCCGCACGCCTATATGGAGCTGGAGAGCCGCTTCGGCGGTGAGCGCAAGCCCTTCACCATCGTGGGCAATGCCGTCGAGGACTTCCCGGCGGGCTTCGTGCGGTCCTCCATCGACGACCGGCTCTGATCTCGCGCGCATGACCCTGTTCGATCTATCGGGCCGCACCGCGCTGATAACCGGCGGCTCGCGCGGCATCGGCTATGCGATCGCGCAGGCGCTGGCCGGTGCCGGCGCCGCGATCATCCTCAACGGGCGCACCGCGGGCACGCTCAACGAGGCCGCGGCATCCCTGCGCGCCAAGGGCGCCAATGTCAGCATCGCCGCATTCGACGTGTCCGATGCCGCGGCAGTGCGGGCGGGGATCGCCGCGCTCGAACAGGGCGGGACGGCCATCGATATCCTGGTGAACAATGCCGGCATCCAGCGGCGCGCGCCGCTGCACGAGTTCTCCGACGAGGACTGGCACGAACTGATGCGCACCAATCTCGACAGCGTCTATTTCGTCAGCAAGGCGGTGGCGCCGCAGATGATTGCGCGGGGGAAAGGCAAGATCATCAACATCGCCAGCGTGCAGGCCGATCTGGCGCGGCCGACCATCGCGCCCTACACCGCCTCCAAGGGGGCCATCCGCAACCTGACGCGCGGCATGTGCGCCGACTGGGCGCGCTACAACATTCAGGTGAATGCCATCGCGCCGGGCTATTTCGACACGCCGCTCAACAAGGCGCTGGTCGAGGACGCGGCTTTCGATACATGGCTGAAGGGCCGCACGCCTGCAGGCCGCTGGGGCCGGCTGGAGGATTTGCACGGCATGGCCATCCTGCTCGCCTCGTCGGCGTCCGACTTCATTTGCGGCCAGACGATGTTCGTCGACGGCGGCGTCACGGCGGTGATCTGATGACGGATGCCTCGACCAAGCGCCCGGTGGCGCTCCAGATGTGCCCCTTCTCGCCGATGCTGGAGGAGGGACTTGGCGCCCTCTTCAACGTGGTGCGCTGGGACCGGCTCGACGACGCGGCGCAGGCGGCCTTTCTGCGCGAGCGGGGAGGAGAGGTGCGCGCCGTCGCGACCGGCGGGCATTTGGGCTGCAGCAACGCGCTGATGGCGGCGCTGCCCGCGCTCGGCATCATCAGCATCAATGGCGTCGGCGTCGACAAGGTTGATCTGGCCGACGCGGCGCGGCGCGGCGTCGCGGTGACGAACACGCCGGACGTGCTGACCGCCGATGTCGCGGATCTCGCCGTGGGCCTGACCATCGACCTGTTGCGCGGCATCGGCCAGGCGGATCGCTTCGTGCGCGAGGGCCGCTGGCCCAGAGGCGACAAGCCCCTCGCGCGACGCGTGAGCGGCCGGCGCTTCGGCATTGTCGGACTGGGCCGGATCGGCCGCGCCACCGCCGATCGGCTCGCCGCGTTCGGCCCGGTGCGCTATACCGGCCGCAACGCCAAGGAGGGGCCATATGATTTCGAACCCGATCTGCTGGCGCTCGCGCGCTGGGCTGACGTGCTCGTCCTTACCTGTGCCGCCAATGAGCGGACGCGCGGCATGATCGATGGCGCCGTGCTCGACGCGCTGGGGCCGGAGGGCGTCCTCGTGAATGTCTCGCGCGGTTCGGTGGTGGATGAGCCGGCGCTGCTGGAGGCGGTCGAGCAGGCCCGGATCGCCGGCGCCGCGCTCGACGTGTTCGCGGACGAGCCCAATGTCCCGGCCAACGCGATCGCCAGCGACAGGTTCGTCCTAACGCCGCACATCGCCAGCGCGACGGCCGAGTGCCGCAGGGCGATGGCGGACCTCGTGCTGGCCAATCTGCGCGCCTGGCTGGCGGGGCAGCCCTTGCCGACCGCGGTTTCCTGATCGGCCATGGTGGGCCGGGTCGCCGTCATCACCGGCGCGGGGAGCGGGATCGGCCGCGCCGTCGCACTGGAGCTGGGCCGGCTGGGCTATCGGCTGGTGCTGGCGGGCAGGCGGATCGAGGCGCTGGAGGAAACCGTGCAAGCGCTGGATAGCGGGCGGGACGAAGCGCTGGCCTGCGCGACCGACGTGACCGACGGCCCCTCGGTGCGGCGCCTGTTCGATGGCGCGGTGGAGCGCTTCGGCCGTATCGACCTGCTGTTCAACAATGCCGGCCTCAGCGCCCGCAGCGCGCCGATCGAAGACGTCCAGGAATCCGACTGGCGCAGTGTCGTCGACACCAATCTGACGGGCGCCTTCCTCTGCCTGCAGGCGGCGTTCCGCGTCATGAAGGCGCAGGATCCGCGCGGCGGGCGGATCATCAACAACGGCTCGATCGCCGCCACCGCGCCGCGCCCGCACACGATCGCCTATGCCGCGAGCAAGCACGGCGTGACCGGCCTCACCAAGGCCGCGTCGCTCGAGGGGCGCGCGCATGATATCGCCTGCGGGCAGATCGACATCGGCAATGCGGCAAGTGCGATGGCGCAGCCGATGATGGAGGGCGTGCTGCAAGCCAATGGCACGCTGATGGCCGAGCCGGTCATGGACCTAACCCATGTCGGCAAGGCGCTGGCCTATATGGACAGCCTGCCGCTCGAGGCGAACGTCCAGTTCATGACGGTCATGGCGACCAAGATGCCGTTCGTCGGGCGCGGATAGCCGCCGCCAGCGCCGGATCTCACGCGGGTGAGGCGGCGAGCGCCTCGTCGGCCATGGCGAGGCCGAGCATGATCCGCGCAGACCGCAGCGCCTGATCCAGCCGCGAGCCCGCCGCTTCGCCGCCGCCCAGCGAAGGACTCGGGCGGCGCGTATCCGCCACCAGCTGAAGCAGCAGGGTCTCGTCGTCGCTCAGATCGCGTGTCTTGCCGATCGCGATCCGACGGCCCAGCGCCAGCTCGTAGAATTTGAGGAGGCTGTCGAGGGTCGGCGCCAGGATTGCCGACCGCATGCGGACCATGCCGCGTGCGAGCGAGGGCTGGACGGGCCGTCCGGCATCGCGCGCTTTCCGCCAGCGACGCATCGCCTCGACCAGGATAGACTGGGTCGCCGAGGAAGCCGGAGTGGGGGGCAAGGAACGGTGCATGATGTTTCTCCTGTCGCCCCGTTATTGCGAATCGTTCTTAACTAGATAGTCGAATGGCTTAGCTTGCGCAACCGCCCAACTGGTGAAAATTCACAATAAATGTCTGGAAACAGACGTAAACGGCTGCGCGGTTCGGCCCGCCGTGGGGCGAGCGCGGATTGTCCGCGGGATGAGCCTGCGAACGGATGAGCCTGCGATCCATGACGCGATATCGCCACGCGCAAGGAGCGCCACCGCGAACGGCGACGCGGTGGCGAACCATTGTTCAGGACATTGGAACCGTCCCGCGTTGCGGTTAGCGCGAAGGCCCGCGCTCTACCGTGCCGGTCTGCCCGCCCTGACCACTCGGTCGCGCCGGTCCCGTGCCGCTCACATCCGGATCCGACGCATTCATGACATTTTCACTGGCTGAGGCCGTGTTCTGGGTTTCCTCGGGCGTGCACGCAGCCAGACCGCATGCCCCGCCGATCACGAACAGAGATATCAGGATGTTCCGCATCATGTCCCTCCTTGTTCCCCGGATAATCTATGTGAAGCCGACCGCCTTGGCCAGCGCGCGATAGTCGGCCGCATCGCGCAGCGGATCGAGCAGCGGGTCGTTGTACATCAGCATCATCCCGCCATCGCGCAGGTCCCAGGCCTTGTGGAGCGCCGCGAACGCTCTGGCCGGCTCGCCCCACTGCGCGTAGATCTGTGCATATTGGTAATTGCTCTTGTCGCCATAGTCCGCGACCAGCTGGGCGAGCGCGGCTTCCGCACCCGCGCGGTCGCCCCGGCGATGCGCGATGATCGCATAGCCCGGCAAGCGGCGGACGCTGCTCTTCTCCTTGGAGAAGGAGGCGTAGGCGTCGTCGATCTTGCCCTGCATCAGCTGCGCGAAGCCGAGCGAGGAATGCACCCCGGCCAGCGTCTGGTTGAGCGAGATGGCCTTTTCGAAGGCGATGATCGCGCTCGGGAAATCCCGGCCGCCATAGCTGATATCGCCGCTGGAGCGGAAGGTGCGCGCATTGAGCGGATCGAGCCTGGCGGCCTGGGCAATGTCTTCTCTCGCGCGCCCATAGTCGCGCAGGTTGGAGCGGAAGGTGGCGTAGCGGCTCAGGATATCGGCGCTGCCCCGGCCCAGTTCGTAGGAGCGCTCGAACGGCACGCGCGCGCCGCGCATGTCGAGCTTGCCCGTCGCCAGCGCGAAGCCGAGCGCCGAGAAGCCCTCGGCGAATTGCGGCGCCAGTTCGGTCGCGCGCCGGGCGGCGAGGACGGCATCGTCGTATGTGCGGATGCGCTCCCCATGATCGGCGTAGAGATTGCCGATGATGGCGAGCGAGCGGGAGCGCGCGGCATAGGCCCCGGCATAATCCGCATCGAGCGCGATCGCCCGGTCGAAGAAGGCCAGCGCGGCGCGATCGCTCTTCTCGTCGATGCCTGCTTCATAGAGGTCGCGGCCGCGCAGATAGGCGTCGAACGCCGCGATATTCTCGGTGCCGCCGGCCGCCACGTCGCCATCCTGCCCGTCCTGCTGGCCGATCACGGCGGAAAGGGCGCTGGCCACCGCGGTGCCGATCTCGTTCTGCACGGCGAAGATGTCGGCGAGCGGCCGCTCATAGGTCTGCGCCCATTCGCTGAGGCCGGTCGCGCCGTCGGTCAGCTCGGCGGCGATCTTGACCCGGTCGCCCGCCTTCTGGACGTTGCCGTTGAGCAGATAGGAGGCGCCGAGCCGCCGCGCGATCGTCCTGGCGTCGAATTTGCCTTCGGCTACGCTTTCGGACGAGGTCTGCCCGACGATCTGCAGCAGCGAGTTGCGCGAAAGCTGGGTGCGGATTTCCGAGGTCAGGCCGTCCGAAAAATAGCGCTGCTCCGGATCGCCGCTGAAATTGTCGAACGGCAGGACCGCGACGCTGCGGTCGATGGGGTGGGCGCCGAAGGGATTGGCGACTTTCCAGACAGCGAGACCCGCCGCACCGAGCGCGACAACGCTGCCCGCCGCGACGATCGCCCGGCGCCGCGTGAGGAACGATGCTTCGGGCAGGGGAGCCGCATGCGCGACAGCCGGATGATCGTGCAGCGCCGCAACCGCCCGGAGCATCTTCCGCATCGGCTCGCTTCTGGGCTTCGTTAGTCCATGCGACATGTCGATCGACTGGAATTGCCCGAAACCGAGCGGCGGCAGCGTGCCATCCAGCGACAGCGGGACGAGCCGGGCCGTGTCGCGTCCGCGCGTCGCCTCGTCATGCACCCAGTGGGACTCGATGGACGTCTTCGACCACAGCACGACGACGGCGCGGGCATGATCGAGCGCGGCCTCGGTCGCCTTGCTGAACCGTTCGCCGCCTTCCAGCAGGCCGTCCCACCAGACGGAATAGCCGGCCCCCTCCAGCGCGAGCACGATCAGGCGCGCATTCTTCTGGTCGGTGCGCGAATAGCTGAGGAAAATGCTGTGCTGCGCCTCGTGCGGGGCGGTCGTTTCCTCGATGTCGGGCGCTTCCGCCACGATCAGCCCCGGTTCGCCGCGGGCGGATGGTCCGTCGCGATCCGGCCGATCTCGTCGGTTCCATACACAGGCGGGGAGACGTGCTGCTGGCCGACATCGGCCTCCGGTCCGGCACGCAACTGCTGCATAGGCATCAAGGCCCCCTGTCGTCACGGTTGCGAGCGGAGCAGCGGAGACCGGATATCGCGCATGACAGCGCGTGCCGCTTGCGGCGCTCCCGGCCAGCATATCACAAAATCGGCCGCGCGTTAGCGCCAGAGTTCCCGATTTCAGGGCCTTTATGGCTGCGAGCGCTAACCCTCAGCCAAAGGCATCCTTGCCGATATGCGTGATGCGGCAGGCGAGGTCGGCTTCTCCCGACGCCACGACATAATGGTCGCCCGCATCGACGATGCCGGTCGTGAAGACCACGTCGAACACATACATTTGCGCGGTATAAGGCGCGGTCAGGTCCGGATTGGCTTCCAGCAGCGGCGCGTGGTGCGTGTAGAGCGTGATGCTGGGGTCGTCGCGATCGAGCATCGACCAGTAGGTGCGGTAGATGCCGACCACCTCCTGCGGCTCGACCCCGTGCCAGAGCGCGAGCCAGCCCCGGTCGGTGAGAATCGGCGGCGCGCCGCCGCCCATGCGTGCGGTCGCCAGCGTGGCGGCATGGGGTCGGATGCCGGGCTCGATATGGGGCTTCCAGTGCAACGCGTCCGGCGAGGTGGCGAGATTGATCGATGGGCCGGCGCGCCACTCGCTTCCCGGCGGATAGGCGAAGTAGAGATCGCCGAGCGGCCGGGTCTGCGCCCAATATTGCCCGCCGATCAGCCCCTCGAAGATCAGCATGTCCTTGTTCTGATGATCGAGGACGATGCCCGCGCACTGCCAGTCCAGCGCATTGTCCGACGTATAGAGCGTCGTCGAGTGCCGCTCCGGGCTGACCGAGCAGGTGGTCATGAACCAGCGGTCGCCGACCTTGCTGATCCGCGCATCTTCCACGCCGTAGCACTGGAAGCTGCCCTGCGGCGCAATGGCGCGATCGTAATGGACGGCGACCACCTCCAGCCCGTCCGGCGTCAGTTCGACGGGCAGGAGCCACGAAAGCGAGGTCAGCGCCATGATCTTCCAGCCTTGGCCGAGGATCATGAACTTGCGCGGGTCGGTCGTGTCGACATTGTCGAGCGGCCAGGCATCGAGCCTGTAACCCCCGTCCCAGCGGATCGCGTGGACGCAATCGTCGACTACCGGATGCCGCAGCGCCTCGGCGACCCGCACCATCATCAGCAGATTGCCGTTGGGCAGGCGCGTCAGACCGGGATTGAAGGCGCCGAGCACATAGGTCTCGACGCCGAGTTGCCCGGCCAACGGCGAGCGGGAGAGGTCGACGTCATCGGGCGTGAAGACGAGCCGGTCCTGAGCGTAGCCCGTCATGATTGTCCGCTCTTCGTCGCGCCGCCGCCGGGCGCCTGGCCGGGAACCATCATGGCATGCTCCTTCGCTCCCGCTGCGATAAGCCGCCATAAAGCGTTCGGTTCCGTGCGGGGGCTGTCTGCCGATCAAATGCGCCGGCCGGGGGAGACGTCAGGAGTGGGGCGAAGGCCGTCGTTGGAAGCGGATTTCGCTCATGCTTCAGGCCCTTCGTCGATGGGCTGGCGAGTCTGGGCAGATCACCCCTTCGCCGCGCCTCAGTCGACGCAGGACGCCACTTCCGCCTTCAGTTCCTCGCGGGAGAGCAGCATCGCGCTGATTGCCTTGGTCGCGCCGCGAGCAAGCTTGGGGCTGCGGTCGAGAGGGGCCGTGCGGGCGGTTTCCCGACGGGGTGTCGCGCTGGTCATCGCGCTCATAGTCATGCCTTCCATCATCTTATCTACGAGTCGGAAGGACCCTGCACGGCAAAAGCGACACTTATGCGAAACGCGGGACGAGTGGAGCCGCCGCCGTGCCGATCAGGCGCTCGGGACGAGGATGTTCTCCAGGTCGCGCAGCCGATAGGGCTTGCGCAGGATCGGCGTGCCGTCGCAGACGGTCGGCAGGTCGACATCCTCGAAACCGGTGGTGATGACGATCGGCACGTCGGCCCGGCACAACCGCTCGGCGAGTGGCAGGCTGCTCTCGTTCCCCAGATTGATGTCGAGGATCGCGAAGTCGAACGTCACTTCGTCGATGAGCGCGGAGGCCTCGGCGAGGGAACTGGCGGTCCGCACCTTCTCGACGCCGATCGACGCCAGGAGCATCTGCGTGTTCATGGCGATCATCGGCTCGTCCTCGACGAGGAGGACATGCGCGGGAATAGCGGTGAGGGGTGCGACCATCATCGCCTGTTACCATGGCTCGATCCGTCCCGCCAGCCGCCCCGTTCGTCTCGTCGCAAGCGGGTTGCGGCGAACGGAACGCGAGGTTGGCGCGGGCGCGGATCGGGACTAGGGGCTAGGCGATGTTGCGCCTTTCCGGACTGTCCCTGCCGCTCGATCATCCCGACGACGCGCTGCCCGCTGCGATTTGCGAGCGGCTCGCCATCCCGCGCGAGGATCTGCTCGACTGGCAGGTCGCGCGGCGGGGCAATGACGCGCGGCGCAAGAGCGCGATCCTGCTGGTCTATACGATCGACGTCACCCTGCGTGACGAGGCGGAGGTGCTGGCGCGCTTCGCGAACGATCATGACGTGCGACCCCGGCCCGATACGGACTATCATTTTCCGGCGATTGCGCCGCCCGGCTGGTCGGGCAAGAGGCCGGTGGTTGTCGGCGCCGGCCCCTGCGGGCTGTTTGCCGGCCTGATCCTCGCGCAGATGGGCTTCCGGCCCATCATCCTCGATCGCGGCAAGGTGGTGCGCGAGCGGACCAAGGACACCTGGGGCCTGTGGCGCCGCGGCGTGCTCAACCCGGACAGCAACGTGCAGTTCGGCGAGGGCGGGGCGGGCACCTTCTCCGACGGCAAGCTCTATTGCCGGATCAAGGACCCGCGCTTCCTCGGCCGCAAGGTGCTGGAAGAGTTCGTCAAGGCCGGCGCGCCGGACGACATCCTGACCGAGGCGCATCCGCATATCGGCACGTTCCGCCTCGTCTCCATGGTCGAGAGCATGCGCCGCACGATCGAGGAACTGGGCGGCGAATATCGCTGGCAGACGCGCGTCGACGATCTGGTGCTGGAGGCGGGCAGCGAGGGCGGCAAGCGGCTGCGCGGTCTGGTGCTCGCCGACGGGAGCGTGATTGAGACCGATCATGTCGTGCTCGCGGTCGGCCACAGCGCCCGGCCGACCTTCGAGATGCTGCATGCCCGCGGCGTCCATATCGAGGCCAAGCCCTTCTCGATCGGTGTGCGCATCGAGCATCCGCAGAGCTGGGTCGACGAGGCGCGCTATGGCCGCTTCGCCAAGCATCCCGTCTTGGGCGCAGCCGCCTACAGCCTATCGCACCACTGCGACAACGGGCGGACGGTCTACAGCTTCTGCATGTGCCCGGGCGGGCGCGTGGTCGCGGCGACCTCCGAGGAGGGGCGGGTCGTCACCAACGGCATGAGCCAATATTCACGGGCCGAGTTCAACGCCAATTCGGGCCTCGTCGTCGCCATCGACCCGGTGCGCGACTATCCCGACGGGCCACTGGCGGGCATCGCCCTGCAGCGACACTGGGAATCGCTCGCTTATGTCGCGGGCGGATCGAACTACTCGGCGCCGGGGCAGAAGGTCGGCGATTTCCTGGCGGGACGGCCGTCGACGGAACTTGGGTCGGTCATTCCGTCCTACAAGCCGGGCGTGACGATGACCGATCTGTCGCTCTGCCTGCCGCCGTTCGTGCTGGAGTCCTTTCGCGAGGCGCTGCCCGCCTTCGGGCGCCAGATTCGCCATTACGATCATCCCGATGCGGTGATGACCGGCGTCGAGACGCGGACATCCTCGCCGCTGCGGATCACGCGCGGCAAGGATCTGCAGAGCCTCAATGTCGAGGGCCTGTTCCCCGGCGGCGAGGGCGCGGGCTATGCCGGCGGCATCCTCTCGGCCGCGATCGACGGGATCAAGCTCGCCGAGGCGGTGGCGGCGAAGATCGTTACGGCCTGACAACCCGGCGACAATGCCGGGGGCGCCGATCGAGTTTTGCGCGCGGCGGCCCGGCCATTTTCGAGCGTCGACACCCGCCTGGGCGATTGTCACGGGTTTTCCCGGATATTCAGCCTTGCGGGCTCAAACGACATTGGCGGCCAGGAGCGGAGGCCGCATATGCCATTGTCACAAAAGCCAAATATCATCGCCATCATGATTGACGACATGGCGCCCATGGACCTGTCGGCTTATCACCGTGGCCTTGGCGCAGTGCACACACCGAACATAGATCGTCTGGCCCATGAGGGCATGATGGTCTCTGACTATTATGCGCAACCAAGCTGCACGGCCGGTCGCGCGGCGTTCCTTACCGGCCAATACCCCATTCGCACGGGCCTCACCTCGGTCGGCCAGCCGGGCGCCAAGGTGGGCATCCAGGCGAAGGACATCACGCTCGCGGCGCTGCTCAAGGCGCAAGGCTATGCAACGGCCCTGTTCGGCAAGAGCCATGTGGGAGACCGGAACGAATTCCTGCCGACCGTCCACGGCTTCGACGAGTTCAACGGCTTTCTCTATCACCTCAACATGATGGAAATGCCGGAACAGCCCGACTTTCCGGCCGATCCCGATTACCCGGGGCGCCCGCGAAACATGATCCACAGCTGGGCGAGCGACGAGGACGACCCGACCGAGGACCCGCGCTGGGGCAGGGTCGGCAAACAGCGGATCGAGGACCTCGGCCCGTTGACGAGCGAGAAGATGGGCTCGATCGACGAGGTGTTCACCGACGCGTCGATCGACTTCATCCGCAAGCAGAAGGCGGCCGGCAATCCGTTCTTCCTGTGGTTCTGCCCGTCACGGATGCACCAGCAGATTCATGTCTCCCCTGAATGGCTCGGGAAAAGCGGCCACACCCCGTATTTCGATGCGGTGCTGCAGCTGGATTCGCTGGTGGGCAAGCTGCTGGATGCACTCGACGAGGAAGGGCTGGCTGACAACAGCATCGTGCTGCTGACATCGGACAACGGCATCAATCTCGCGCATTGGCCGATGGCCGGAACGGCGTCCTTCCGTGGCGAAAAGGGTACGACATGGGATGGCGGCTACCGCGTGCCCATGCTCGTGCGTTGGCCCGGCCACATCGCTGCGAACAGCTGGACCGGCGAGTTCATGACCAGCGAAGACTGGGTTCCGACGCTGCTTGCCGCGGCCGGTGAACCCGAGCTGAAGGAAGCGCTGGTCGCCGGCAAGCGGATCGGCAACGCCAACTTCAAGGTCCATCTCGACGGCTACAACCAGCTCGACATGCTGACCAAGCCGGACGGCAAATCGCGCCGCCGTGAATTCTTCTTCTTCGCCGAGACCGAGCCTACGGCGATGCGGGTCGACAACTGGAAGATCCACATCGCCATCAAGGACAAGTGGCTGTCGGCGGCGACGCGCTTGCCCGGCGGATTGGTGATCGACATCAAGGCCGACCCCTATGAGCGCAGCCCGGATACCGGCGGCCAGTTCCTGTGGATGAAGGAAAAGAGCTGGATCATGCCCGAGCTCATGGAGCCGATCGCGCGCTTCGTGCAGAGTCTGCATGATTTTCCGCCGTCGCAGAAGGGAACCGGCATCGGTATGGCGGCGGTCCTCGCCGGCATGAAGGATCAGGCGCCGAGCGACTAGCCGCTCCCCCGTTTGCGCAACCAGATCAGATAGGGGATCGCTATCAGCGTGTTGATCACCGTCGCGAGAATGATCGCGGCGGGGGCAAGTTCGGCATGGGGAAAGCTCGTCGTGGCGATACCGATTGCGACGCCGGGATGCCGGGCAGCGGAAGCCAGCGAAAGTGCGGCGCGATCCTCCTGCATGCTGCCGGCCAGCCACCACCCCGTTGCGAGGCCGACAAGGCTCATCGCCACAAGGACGATGAGGGTGCCGTCACCGAGCAATGTGCGCATGGCAGGGGCGACCTTGATCAGCAGCGTGAGCACGCTCGCGACGAACAGGATCATCGCAATCCTGCCTACCACCGGTGCAACCGCGCTTGCGCGTTCGCCAAGCAATCGCTGGCCGAGCTGCCCGAGCAACAAAGGCAGGGCGATGGTGACGCCGAGCGTCGTTGCCATGCCGGCAAACGAGACATGGGTGTCCACACCGAAAATCGCGCGAGTCAGTGCCAGGCCGAGCGGCGCGGCGACCAGCGACGTCAGCGCCGCGCCGACCAGCAGGCCCGTGATATAGGATCCACCAGCGCCGGCCTTGAGCTGCTTCTTCGGCAGCAGCGGCGGAACCGGCGAGAAGGCGAGCGCCACGAGTGCGATCTTGACCGGCGGCTTGAGGTCGAGAACCCCGGCCGCGAGGATCGCGACCGCCGGGACGATGACGAACATCGCCAGCAGGGCGCGCAGGCCAAGCCGCCATTCGCGAAACAGGTAGAGAAAGTCGTCAGATCGTGCGCGCAGGGCAAGCGCAAGCACGGTGAGCACGATGCTCAGCATGAGCAGCAGCTTCACGGCCTCTGCAAGGGTCATTTCGCTCTCCGATACCTGTCGTCGCAGGCGGGCGAACACCCGTCTCATCGGCGCCGCTCGCACTGCAGCCGTTCGCCAGGAAGCCACCAATGGGTATCGGGAAAGGCCCGGGGCAACAGATTATTTTATCGGACGCCGCCCAATCCGCCTGCCATGCGAGCGATGGGATCGGTCTCGAGGGTCATGTCTTTTGGATGTCCCTCCTATGGTCGCACATCTTTGTTGTGGCCAATCGCGGCGCACGCGCCTACGCGAATGGAACACAAGTGAAGAGTCGGGGGGGCTTGATGATGACGGGACTGAGCGGGATGATGCGCGCGGCCGGCGCGATGCTGGGCGCCATGGCGCTGAGCACGGCGGCGATGGCGCAGGGCGATCGTTTTGAAGTGATGAGCTTCCAGCCGGAGGGCGCTGCCGTCGCCGCCAGCCTCAAGCCGAACGTCCTTCCGCTGGCGATGATCACGCGCCCCGATGCCGGCAAGCAGATGGTTTATCTCGAGACCGACCAGGCGGGCGTCGCGCGCGTGAAGGGCGAGGCCAAGGGGCCGACGCTGGTCTACAAGGCGCTGGGCGAGCATGTGCAGGCGAGCGCGGCCGCCAAGGCCGGTGCGCCGGCCACGGCCCAGACCTATTATCTCTTCGCGCATCTTAACGCGGCGGAGGGCAAGGAAACCGGCTTCAACCATTTCTACGGCACGGTGCACCAGATCGAGGTGCTGCAACTCCCCGGCATGCAGTGGAGCGTGCGCGGCGAGATCGTCTCCCAGGCGCCGGAAAGCTTTGGCGCGCCGCGCTATGTCGCGATCTATGCGTTCAAGACCACGGACCTCAAGGCGACGATGGCCGAGTTCGATCGCCGCATGAAGGAGAAGGTCATCACACCGTTCCCGGATGGGCTGATGGGGGGTAACGTGCTGGTCTATTGGGCCGGCCCTGCGCCGCACCAGCACTGAACCGCTAGCGGAGAGGCCGAATGAGCGACGCACCGGCAGTCCTGCCGCATTTCATCCATGGCGAGGCGCTGGTGCGCGATGGCGGACGGAGCGCGGCGGTCTATGATCCCGCGACGGGCGCCGTCACCAAGGTGGTCGGCCTGGCCGATGCGGCGCTGGTGAGCGAGGCGGTGGCGAGTGCCGCCGCCGCTTTCCCGGCCTGGGCGGCGACGCCGGCGCATCTGCGCGCGCGCGTCCTCTTCAAGTTCCGCGAATTGGTCGATCGCGAGACCGACCGGCTGGCGGCGCTCATCACCAGCGAGCACGGTAAGGTCATTTCCGACGCGAAGGGCGAGCTGACGCGGGGGCTTGAAGTGGTCGAGTTCGCCTGCGGCATCCCGCAGATGCTGAAGGGCGAATATAGCGAGGGCGTGGGGCGCAACATCGATGCGGTCTCGATCCGCCAGCCGCTGGGCGTGGTGGCCGGCATCTCGCCGTTCAACTTCCCGGCCATGGTGCCGATGTGGATGTTCCCCGTCGCGATCGCCTGCGGCAACAGCTTCGTCATGAAGCCCTCCGAGCGCGACCCGAGCCTCGCGGTCGAGCTGGCGCGGCTGCTCAAGGAAGCGGGGCTGCCGGACGGCGTGTTCAACGTCGTCCACGGCGACAAGGAAGCGGTCGACGCACTGCTCGACGATCCCCGGATCGAGGCGATCAGCTTCGTCGGCTCGACGCCGATCGCGGAGTATATCCACCAGCGCGCCGGCGCGAACGGCAAGCGGGTTCAGGCGCTGGGCGGCGCGAAGAACCATATGATCGTCATGCCCGATGCCGACATGGACCAGGCGGTCGACGCGCTGATGGGCGCGGCCTACGGCTCGGCGGGCGAGCGCTGCATGGCGATTTCGGTCGCGGTGCCGGTCGGCGCGGAGACGGCCGAGCGGCTGGTCGAGGCGCTGGCGCCGCGCGTGCGGGCGCTCAAAGTGGGGCCGGGCAGCGATGCGACGAACGACATGGGCCCGCTGGTGACGGGCGCGCATCGCGACAAGGTGCGCGGTTATGTGGATCTGGGCATCGAGGAAGGCGCGAGCCTCGTCGTGGACGGGCGCGACCTGAAGCTCCAGGGCTATGAGGACGGCTTCTTCCTCGGCGGCTGCCTGTTCGATCATGTCACGCCGGACATGCGCATCTACAAGGAAGAGATTTTCGGGCCGGTGCTCTCGGTCGTCCGTGCGGAGAGCTTTGACGAAGCGATCGGGCTCGTCGACGCGCACGAATTTGGCAACGGCACGGCGCTCTTCACGCGCGACGGGCGCACGGCGCAGGAGTTCCTCAATCGCGTGAAGGTCGGCATGATCGGCATCAACGTGCCGATCCCGGTGCCCATGGCGTTCCACAGCTTCGGCGGCTGGAAGCGCTCGCTGTTCGGCGAACATCACATGCACGGACCCGAGGGCGTGCGCTTTTATACGCGCTACAAGACCGCGACGATGCGCTGGCCGACCGGCCCCAGCACCGGCGCGGACTTCATCATGCCGACGCAGAAGTAGGCCGTCGGGAGCGGAGAGGAAGCGAAGCGAATGGCGGTTTCGGTGGCTTTCCCTCGCCTCATGCGCGTCGGCGCGGGCGCCTCGCTGCACTTGCCCGAGGTGCTGGCCCAGCTCGGCCTCTCGCGGCCGTTCCTGATGAGCGACGACTATCTCGTGCAGAGCGGGCGCGCGCAGCCGCTGATGGACGCGCTCGCTGCCGCCGGGATGCACGCGCGTCTTTTCGCCGACACCGTGCCCGAGCCCGATGTCCCCTCCATCGAACGAGCGCTGGCGGTGCTGCGCGAGGGCGATCATGACTGCGTGATCGGCTTCGGCGGCGGCAGCCCGATCGACAGCGCCAAGGCGGTCGCGGTGCTGGCGGTGCATGGCGGCACCTGCCGCGACTACAAGGCGCCGCATGTGCAGGATACGCCCGGCCTGCCCGTCATCGCGATCCCCACCACGGCCGGCACCGGCAGCGAAGCGACGCGCTTCACCATCGTCACCGACAGCGAGCGGGACGAGAAGATGCTGTGCATCGGCCTCGCCTATCTGCCGGTCGCGGCGCTGGTCGATTATGAACTGACGCTCACCATGCCGCGGCGCCTGACCGCCGACACCGGTATCGATTCGCTCACACACGCGATCGAGGCCTATGTCTCCCGGCGCGCCAATCCGGTCTCGGATCGGTTCGCGATCGACGCCATCCGGCTGATCGCGCCCAATCTGCGCCGCGTCTGGGCGGACGGGCAGGACCGCGCGGCGCGCGAGGCGATGATGCTGGGGGCGACCTATGCCGGCATCGCCTTCTCGAACAGTTCGGTCGCGCTCGTCCATGGCATGAGTCGACCGATCGGCGCGCATTTCCATGTGCCGCATGGCCTCTCCAACGCGATGCTGCTGCCGCTGGTCACGGCGTTTTCCGCGCCGGGCGCGGTCCATCGCTATGCAGCCTGCGCGCAGGCGATGGATGTGGCACGGGAAGGGGAAGGCGACCAGATGGCGGTGACGCGGCTGGTCGAGGAACTGGAGGCGCTCAATCGCGATCTCGCCGTGCCCAGCCCGCGGGCCTATGGCATCGCGCGCGACACGTGGGACCGGCTCATTCCGCTGATGGTCGAGCAGGCGATCGCGTCCGGCTCGCCGGGGAACAATCCGCGCGTGCCGACGCCCGACGAGATGACGGGCCTCTACGAGCAGGCGTGGGAAAGCGCCTGAGCGTCAGAAAGGTTCGAGGGACACCTCGCCGAAGCGAGGTGCCGTCGAAGGGGAGATTATTGATCCGGCAGGAGCGGCGCCGGCCCGCTCAGTAACGAGTTACTTGAGCAGGCTCAGCACACCCTGCTGGCTCTGGTTCGCCTGGGCGAGCATCGCCGTCGACGCCTGCGAGAGGATCTGGTTCTTGGCGAGGTTGGTCGATTCCGCAGAGAAATCGGCATCCTCGATCCGCGAACGCGCGTCGGACAGGTTGGTGATGGTGGTGTTCAGATTGTTGATCGTCGCTTCCAGGCGGCTCTGCTGACCACCGATGGTGGCACGGGCCGAGGCAATCGTGTCGAGCGCGACGTTGATCTGGTTCAGGGCGGCGGCGGCGGTCGCACCATTCGCGTCGTCCCAGCCGGTCATGCCGGTGTTGAGACCGAGGCCGACGAGCGACATGGAGGCCGTCGAGATATCGACCGTCTCACCCGAGTTGTTGCCGACCTGGACCTTCGTGATCGTCGCGGCCGAACCGTTCAGCAGCGAAATGCCGTTGAAGGTGGTGCGCGAGGCGATGTTGCCGATCTGGGTCGTCAGCTCTGTGACTTCCTTCTGGATCGAGGTGCGGTCGCTCTGGCTGACGGTGCCCGAGGCAGCCTGGATGGCCAGCTCGCGCATGCGCTGCAGGATGTTCGAGACCTCGCCCATCGCGCCTTCCGCAACCTGCGAGACCGAGAGGCCGTCGTTGGCGTTGCGGACGGCGGCACCGAGGCCGCGAATTTCCGAGGTCATCTTGGTGGCGATGGCGAGGCCGGCAGCGTCGTCCTTCGCGGAATTGATGCGCTTGCCGGTGGAGAGACGCTCCATGGCAACCGTAAGGCCCTTGTCTGCCTTGGCATTGGCGTTCTGCGCACGAATGGCAGCAACGTTGGATGCAATAACGGTCATAATCTCAGTCCCCAATGAATGAGAACGTTAACCTATCCCCTTAGGGTTAATAAATTCCAAATAGGGAACTTTAAGCGCAAGTCCCGTTCATTCTTGCCGTATTTAGAGGGTTTTGCAGGGCCGACGAAGCAATACAGGCGGCGCTTTCACGCTGTTTTCCCATCCGGTTCTGCGCCCGGAGCGGGCGCGAAACGGGGGCGCGTGGTGCGATGCTCGACGCGCTTTTGGTTGATCGTCGTCCTTACGATCCTGTTCACATAGATGCCGGGCGTGTGAATATGATCCGCATCGAGCGCGCCCATCGGCACGATCTCCTCGACCTCCGCCACCGTCACCTTGGCCGCCGTCGCCATCACCGGGTTGAAGTTGCGGGCGGTCTTGCGGAAGACGAGATTGCCGGAGGGGTCCGCCTTCCAGGCCTTCACGATGGCGAGGTCGGCGCGCAGCCAGGTTTCGCGAACATAGTCGTGACCTTCGAAACTCTCGACCGGTTTGCCTTCCGCCACCACCGTGCCGAAACCCGTCTTGGTGTAGAAGGCGGGAATACCGGCCCCGCCAGCGCGGATGCGCTCGGCGAGCGTGCCTTGTGGGTTCAACTCCAGCTCCAGCTTGCCATCGAGATAGAGTTGCTCGAACAGCTTGTTCTCGCCGACATAGGAGCTGATCATCTTGCGGATCTGCCCGTTGGCAAGGAGCATCCAGAGGCCGAAGCCGTCCGCGCCGCAATTGTTGGAAATGACGGTCAGATCCCTGACGCCCGCGTCGCGGATCTCCGGGATCAGGCTTTCCGGATTGCCGGAAAGGCCGAAGCCGCCGGACATGATCGTCATGCCGTCGAACAGGACGCCGGCGAGCGCGGCGGCGGGGCTCTCGTAAATCTTGTCGACCAAGGGGTCAGGCCCACCGCGTCTCAGTGCCGCGCACCACATGCTCAAGGCTGACGATCGTGCGGCTGCGTTCGCGGTCGATGAAGCGGTCGCCATCGGCGGCCCAGGCGCTTGCCTGCGGCGAGGCCACCGCGCCGCCGAGGTTGATCGCGCCATCCTCCCACCAGAGCTCGGCGATGCCGCCGATCTCGCTCCAGGCCGATCCGGCGCCGAGCGCGGCGTCGACCCGGTTGAACACGCAGCCGACGAGGCCGGGCATATCGCGGGCGAGCTCCGCATGCGCGCCGGTCCACTCCGCGAGGAACTGCGCGTGCGTCATGCCGGGCCGGCGGACGAGCAGCATGTTCTGCTTGATGCCGCCCTGCGAGCGGGGCGGCGCAATCACGATCTGCTCGCTCACCAGGAAGGTGCGGGAGGCATCGCGGTCGATGAAGACATTGCCGTCCGCGATCCACGCGCGCGCCTCGGGCGTGGCGAGCCCGGCGCGCAACGCATCCCGCCGCGGATACCAGGCATGGGCAATGCCATCGAAAGGCCCGTCACCGGTGCCACTCAGCACGGCTTCGGAAAGGACGAGGCCATCAATGCCCGGCAGCTCTCCGGCGAGCGGGGCATGCGCGCCCAGCCAGTGAGCGCGGAACCGGTCCGGCGAGAGGCCGGCCTTGCGCGCGACGATGGCGATGATCTTCGCGGTCGGGGTCGCGCCGGCTGCCGAGGCGGACGCCGGAAAACTCATCGCGGCGGGCGTCGCGATCATGCCGCCGACCACGCGGCGCCGGGTGACCGGTCCGCCAAGGTTCGAGTGCATTTCCTGCATCCCTTCTCCTCCCTGCCGCTTACGCGCCGACTATCCCCGCACATATGCGGGCGAGTCAACTCGCGCTCCGGGCGATCATAGTCCGCCGGGGAAGCACCACTTGCCCGATCCGGCACATCCTCCACCCGCTCCGGCCGCGCGGCACCGCGACAGCATATCCGAACCTGATCCAGCATAGTGAACCGGCCTAACGGGGGCGGGGCGTCGGTGCTAAGCCTGCCGCAAAGACACGCATGAGGAGTCCTGAACCATGGCCGACATTTCCTTCTCCCTCGACGGTCGCAAGGCGCTGGTGGTCGGCGCGGACTCGGGCATCGGCCTTGCCTGCGCGCGGGCGATCGCCGGGGCCGGCGCGGACCTCGTCATCGGCGGCATCGATCCCGGCAAGGGCGACGCGCTGGCGCAGGAGATCGCTGCCGCGAGCGGCACCAAGGTGAGCTATGTCGCGGTCGACGTGACCAGGGAGGAGCAGGTCGCCGCCGCCGTCGAGGAAGCGGTGAAGCGGCTCGGCGGGCTCGACGTCGCGATGAACAATGCCGGCATCCCCGGCTGGCCCGGCGCCATCCAGGACCAGACCGCCGAGCAGTTCGACACCTTGTTCGCCATCAACGTGCGCGGCGCGATGTTCGGCATGAAATATCAGGTGCCGCACATGCTGAAGGGCGGAAAGGGCTCGATCATCAATCTCGCCTCGACCGCCGCGATCAACGGCCTTGCCTATTGCGCGCCCTATGCCGCCAGCAAGCATGCCGTGGCGGGCCTCACCAAGTCGGTCGCGCTGGAGCTGGCCGACAAGGGCATCCGCGTGAACGCCATCGCGCCCGGCCCGGTCAATACCGGCCTGCTCGCCTCGATGCGTGCCGGGCGGATGGCGCTGCCGAGCCAGACCGGCGGCGCGAAGGTGCCGATGGACCGCGTCTCCGAGCCGCACGAGATGGCCGGCGCGGTGGTCTGGCTGGCGTCGGACGCGTCATCCTATGTGACCGGCGCGTTGATCTCGCTTGATGGCGGCGTGGTGGCGGCCTGAGGTCAGCCCGCCGCGCGCGAATTCTGGAAGGTCTGCACCGCCTGCCGCACGCTCACCGGGGTCAGTTGCGGCGCGATGGCGCGGATAAACTCGAGCTGGAAAGGGCGCAGATAGGTGTTGGGCCGCAGCGCGATCTGCACAGTGCTGGCCGGCATGAGTTCGCCCAGTTCGCGGATCGCGATGCCGGTGTCATGCTCCGGATCATAGGCCATGGTGGCGAGGATGCCGATGCCGAGGCCGAGGCCGACATAGGATTTGCAGACGTCCGCATCGATGCCGCTCATGATGATATGCGGCTCCAGCCCCGCATCCTCGAACGCCTTCATCACCTTCCAGCGGCCGCTGTATCGCTCGTCATAGGTGATGATCGGATATTTGGCGACTTCGGCCAGGGTCAGCTCCGGCACGGTCAGGATCGGATGGCCCTTGGGCGCCACCACCATGCGCTGCACCTCGAAGCAATCGAGCTTCACCAGATTGGGGAAGTCGCGGACTGTCTCGGTGCCGAGGGCGAAATCGACATCGCCCGCCTCGACCATCTGGCGGATTTCCTCCGGGTCGCCCTGGCGCAGTTCCAGCCGCACGTCCGGGAAGCGCTTGACGAACTGCTCGACGACGCGGGGCAGCGTGTAGCGCGCCTGGAAATGGGTCGTGCCGATCGTGAAGACGCCGTTGTTGCCGGAGGTCATGTCGCTCTTGAGACGCTTCAGGGCCGCGACGTCGGTGACGACGCGCTGGGCGATCTCGAACACGATCTCGCCCGGCTCGGTGAGGCCGATGATCCGGTTGCGCGTGCGCACGAAAATCTCGAAGCCCAGCTCCAGCTCGAGCAGTTGGATCTGGCGGCTGACGCCCGGCTGCGAGGTGTTGAGCGCGTCGGCCGCGGCGGAGAGATGATTGCCGCGCCGCACGATCTCGACGACGTAGCGAAGCTGCTGCAATTTCACGAGCCCGGCCTCTCCCGACTATGCGTCTGTTGCATGAGAGAGTGCTACAATTTGCCTCCAAAGCATAGTGCGAGAACGGCGCTACAGATTGACGTTATCGCGGCCCTTGAGGCCCAGCATCTCGCGCGCCTCCGCCGGCGTCGCGACGTCGAGACCAAGCTCGTCGAGGATGCGGCGGATCTTCAGCACCTGCTCGGCATTGCTGCTGGCGAGCTGGCCCTTGGAGATGAACAGGCTGTCTTCCAGACCCACGCGCACCGATGAGCCCATGATCGCGCCCAGGGTGCAGGTCGGCATCTGGTGCCGCCCGGCGCCGAATAGCGACCAGATATAATCCTTGCCGAACAGCCGGTCGGCGGTCTGGCGCATATAGTAGACGCTCTCGGGATGCGCGCTCATCGCGCCGGGCACGCCGAGCACGGACTGGATCAGGAAGGGCGGCTTCAGGAGGCCGCGGTCGGCGAAGCTCGCGACGTTGTAGAGATGGCCGATCTCGTAGCACTCCATCTCGAACCGCGTGCCGCCGGGACCGAGCGTCTCGATGATCTGGCGGATGTCGCGGTGCGTGTTCTTGGAGAGGCTGTCCTCCATATTCTCCAGAAACGGCCGCTCCCACTCGAAGCGATAGGGCTCGTAGCGCGGGGCCAGCGGGTAGAGCGCCGGATTGATCGTGCCCATGTTGAGCGAGCAAAGCTCGGGACTGACGGCGATCGCCGCCTTCAGCCGATCCTCCATCGACATGCCCGGCCCGCCACCGGTGCTGATGTTGATGACAGCGTCGGTCGCCGCGTGGATCTGCGGCAGGAACTGCATGAACACCTCGGGCAGTGCTGTCGGCCGCCCGTCGATCGGGTCGCGCGCATGCAGGTGCAGGATCGCGGCGCCCGCCTTGGCAGCCGCGATCGACTGTTCGGCAATCTGTTCCGGCGTGATCGGCAGGAAAGGCGACATGGTCGGCGTATGCATGCTGCCGGTGCTGGCGCAACTGATGATGACCTTGGCCATAACCTCTCCTCCTGATTTTCGTTACCGGTATCACTTCCCGTTCTGGTTGCACCCGGTCCAAAGCGCATAGTGGATGCCTATTCGGAATAGCCGAGGCATGCTGGCCGATTGACTTGCGGCCGGCGCATCTGATGATGCCGGTCATGGCCGATCAGCTTTCCCTACCGCCCGCGAAACTGCGGATTCCCTACCCGGATCCCGAGACGCTCTCCGAGGAGAAGCGGAAGATCTACGACACGTTCAGCCCGATGCTGAACATCATGAAGATCCTGATGGTCGCGCCCGATCCCTTCTGGCGGGGGCAGCGGGCGCTCGGGCGCTCGGCGGTGATCGACACGACGATCAGCGACCAGCATCGCGAACTGCTCGTGCTGCGCGTCGCCAATCTCTCGGAGTCCGACTACGAACTTTATCACCACCTGCCGCTGGGCCGGAATGCCGGCCTCTCGGACGCCAAGTGCGACGCGATGCGCACCGGCGACTTTGCGGTGCTGGACGCTTCTGAGCGGGCGCTCGCGCAGTTCGTGACCGAGACGGTCCTCAATGTCTCGCCGAGCGACGAGGCGCTGGCGGCGATGCAGGCCCACTTCGCGGACCCGCAGATCATGGAGATCGTGCTGATCGTCGGCTATTACATGATGATCGCCCGCGTCATCGGCGTGAGCGGGATCGAGATGGACGCGGCGGCGGTGCAAAGCTGGACGAAGCCGGGGTCCTAGTCTCCTCGATCGTCATGCCGCCGGAGGGCGGCATCTGCTGAGTTGGAGACCCCAGCTTTCGACGGGGTGCGGAAAGGCCGGCAAGCGGTCGCTTACTCCGCCGGCACAGCCTCGCGCGCCATGCCGAACACCGGCCGCGATATCCCTTCCATCCGCGCCTTCAATTGCAGCGCCAGATGCAGCGAGTGGGCGCGCGACTGCTGGAGGTTGCCGCCGTGGAACCAGAGCCCTTCCTGCGCGGTGGGCTTCCACATGTTGCGCAGTTCGCCCTCCCACGGGCCGGGGTCCATCGCCGTGCCGGAGCCGAGGCCCCAGCACTGGCCGACCTTGTCGGCGACGTCCTTCGAGATCAGCATCTCGGCCCAGCCGTTCATCGGGCCGTAGCCGGTGGCGTAGGCGATCACGTCGGCGGGCAGTTCCTCGCCTGTGGTCAGCACGACGGAACTAGGCCGGATCTCGGCGACGCCGCAGCCGCTGCGCACCTTGATCTCGCCGGCGATGATGAGGTCCGATCCGCCGACGTCGATATAATAGCCCGAGGCGCGATGCGGATATTTGCCGGCGATGCCGAGATCGTCCTCGCCGAAATCGAGCAGGAAGCCGGTGGCGCGGAGCGCGTCGTAGAAGTCCGCCTCGTCGCGCTGGATGGCGCGGCAATTGTCGCGGTCCATGTCGATGCGGAACTTGAAGGGCAGGGCGCCGAGCAGCAGGTCGGCTTCCTCGGTGGAGAGGCCCGCGGCGACCGCATCTTCCGAAAACCAGCCGCGATCCTGCACCTTGCGCATCGACGAGGCCTTGATGACCGTGGTCGGCGAGCGCTGGATCATCGTCACGTCGCCCTCGTTCTCCCAGAGGTCGACGGCGATGTCGTGCGCCGAATTGTTGGCGCCGATCACCACCGCCCGTTTGCCGCGCAGCGCCTCGCCCCCCGGATGGGCGCTCGAATGATATTGGAGGCCCTCGAAGGTCCCCGCGCCGGGGATCGCGGGCATGTGCTTCATCCCGGAGAGGCCGGTCGCCAGCACGAACTGCTGCGGGTGAAGGATCAGCGTCTCGCCGTGGCGCTCGACCTCGACCGTCCAGCGCCCGGTCGCCTCGTCATGGCTGGCCTTGACGCAGCGCGCGGAGCCCCAGAAGTCGAGCTCCATGATCTTGGCATAGGCTTCGAGGAAGTCGCCCATCTTGTCCTTGGCGGTGTAGACCGGCCAGTGATCCGGGAACGGCAGATAGGGCAGATGATCCACCCAGATCGGATCGTGGAGACAGAGCGACTTGTAGCGCGAGCGCCAGGCGTCGCCCGGTTTCTCCAGCGCGTCGATGATCAGCGTGGGCACGCCGAGGCGCTTCAGCCGCGCGCCGAGCGCGAGGCCGGCCTGGCTGCCGCCGACGATCAGCACATAAGGCTGCACGCTTATGCCCAGCGTCCGCGCGGTCTCCTCGCGATCGTCCGTCCAGGTCCGCCGGTCGCGCTTTGCGGCATGATGCGCGCCTTCGATGCGGCGGCGCCGGGCGGGCTCTTCATGGCCGATCAATTCCTGCCCGGCGGTCAGCACGGTGACGGCCTTGCCGTCCTTGAGGCGCACATGGCCAGTACCGCGCACGACGTCCGTCTCGAAGCTGAACCAGCCTTCTACATAGGGCTCTGTCGCGCGGGGCTCCCCCTTGGCCGCGACCATCACCGGCGCGACATGGGCCAGTTGCGAGCGCAGCAGCTCCCCGATGCCCTCGCGCCCTTCCACCGTCACGATCGTCCAGGAAAAGGCGACGAAATCGCGCCAATAGCAGTCGCCGTCGGCGAACAGGGCCTGCACGGCGGGGATGTCGCGCGCCGCCAGGGCTGCGCCGAAAGCGGCGATCCAGTCGTGAAGCTGCTGCGTTGCGTTGTCGGTCATGACGAGGGTGAATGCCAAAGGCAGCTATGCGCAAACCAATAGGTGTTTTGGTGGCGGCATAACCGGTGGATATGGTGGTCGTCTGCGGAAGGCGCGCTATTGCGCCGGCGCGTCCGGGATCGCGAAGATGCCGTTGCCGCGCGCGACGACGCCCTTGTCGCCCAGCAGGAGGCCGTCGCAGAAGACCAGCCGCCGCGACTTGCGGACGACGCGGCAGCGGCTCTCCAGCCATTCGCCGAGCTGCGCGGCGCGGACGAAATCGACCGTCAGGTTGATCGTGGGCGCGGGGCGTTCGGCAACGGACCATGCGTTCCGGCCCATCGCGATGTCGATCAGCGCGGCGAGCATCCCGCCATGCGCCATGCCCAGCATGTTGCAGTTCTTCTGCTCGACGCGGAACCCGATGCGGGTCAGTTCCATCCCGTCCGGCTTGAAGTGGATATTGCGGTAAACCGCGCCGTTGATTGCCTCGAAGGGATCGTCCTTGTCCCAGATTTCCCAGTCCTCGGCGCGCCAGCCATCCTTCATCTCGGTCAAAGCAGTTTCCTTCGTTCTCCTGCACGAGACGGCTCTACCGCGCGCGATTGCCGGGGATGAATAGCTGTCGACTATGGAGTATCAGCATTGGTGATTAACTTGGGCGCAGGCCGAGCGGTAAAGGCATAGTGATTGCTGCCGCGCCCATGCGCGGCGCTCATGGAGAAGAGCATGTCCGTTTCTCTCGCCAGCGCCGGCGCGTCTGGCCCCGCTACGAGCCACCTGAGGCTGACCCCGCTCACGCCCTATTTCGGGGCACGCGCCGAAGGGCTGGATCTCTCAAAGCCGCTCACCGCCGAGCAGCGGGACGAGTTGCGCGCCGCGATGGACCATTTTGCCGTGCTGGTCTTTCCGGGCCAAGAGCTGACCGACGAGGCGCAGGCCGATTTTGCCGCGCAGTTCGGCACGATCGAGGCGACGCCGACCCTGGTCGACCAGGAGCGCCGGCGCCTGCCGAACATGCAGATCAACGACATCTCGAACCTCGGCGCGGAAGGTCAGATCCTCGCTGCGGACGATCGCCGACGCATGTTCAATCTCGGCAATCTGCTCTGGCACAGCGACAGCAGCTTCAAGCCTACGCCCGCCTACTGGTCGATGCTGCATGCCCGCGTCATTCCGCCCGAAGGCGGCGAGACCGAGTTCATCGACACCCGCGTCGCCTGGGATCATCTGCCCGAGAAGACGAAGGCCGAGATCAGGGACATGGTCACCGAGCACTCTTTGATCTTCTCGCGCGCGCAGCTCGGTTTCGAGGCGTTCAGCCCGGAAGAGACGGCGCGCTGCGAGCCCGTGCCGCAGCGGCTGGTGCGCAAGCATGCCGAGAGCGGGCGCCTGGCGCTTTATCTCTCGGCGCATATCGGCCGCGTGCAGGGCCGGCCCACGCCCGAGGCAATGGCGCTGATCCGCGACCTCACCGAGTTCGCGACCCAGCGGGCGTTCGTCTATCAGCACCACTGGACGGTCAAGGATCTGGTGATCTGGGATAATCGCTGCACCATGCATCGCGGCCTGCGCTACGAGGACAAGGTCTATCCGCGCGACCTGCGCAGGGTGACGCTCGAGGATGTCGGCCCGACGCTGGAGCAGGCGGTCTGATGGCCGCCAGTCCGAACCTCGCCGGCGCTCCGAGCCTCAGCGTCACCGAAGCGATGGTCGAGGCGCTGGCCCAGCGCGGTGTCACGCACATGTTTGGCGTGCCCGGCGGCGAGTGCAATCTCGATTTCATCGCAGCGGCCGACAAGGCAGGCGTCCGCTTCGTGCTGACGCGTACCGAAACCTCGGCTTCGATCATGGCCTGCGTCGCGGGTGAGCTGACCGGTACCCCCGGCGTCGCCATGACGACGCGCGGGCCGGGGCTTTGCGCCGCGACCAATGGTGTCGCCTATGCCGATCTCGATCGGTCGGCGCTGCTGCTGATCGCCGACGGTTATGAGGACGACCAGGCCTATATCAGCCACCAGCGCATCGATCAGGCGGGCGTGCTCGCGCCGATGCTGCGCGCCCGCTCGGACCTACGGGGCGGCGATGCGCTCGGCGAGCTGGACCGGCTTCTGGCGGCGGCCGTCGCGCAGCCGCCCGGTCCGGCCTATCTCGAAGTCGCCGGATCGCGCATCCGCCGCCCGGCCGGGCATGTTGCTGCCCCGGCGCCCACCGCGCCCAATCTGGCGCTCGATCTCGATGCGCTGGAGCAGGCGCGTGCGATGCTTGCGAAGGCGCGCCGCCCGGTGATCATCGCGGGGCTTCAGGCACGCGCTCCCGAGGCAGCAGCGGCGCTCAACCGCTTCGTCGCCGCAACCGGATGCCCGGCACTCACCACCTACAAGGCGAAGGGCGCCGTTTCCGAGCGCACGCCGCTTGGCCTCGGCCTCTATGCCGGTGGCGTCACGGAAGAACCGTTGCTGCGCGCGGCCGACCTCATCCTGCTTTACGGCTTCGATCCGGTGGAAGGGCCGCCGTCGCCCTGGCGCTATCACGATACGCCGACCGTGGAGCTTTCCGAGCATCCCCACGCGCACAGCCTGCTGCACCCCGAGGTGCTGCTGGTGGCCGATATCGCTGCGGCGCTCGATAGCCTCGCCGATGCGCTGCCGCAGCCCGACTGGAGCGGCGCGGAGCTTGCCGCCACCAAGGAGCGGCTGTGGACCGCTGCGCTGACGCCGACCGGCGATGGCATCGCACCCTCGCAGCTGGTCCAGGCGGCGCGCGCAGCCTTCCCGCCCGAGACACGCATCGCCATCGATGCTGGGGCGCACATGTTGCCGGTGCTGCATCTCTGGCAGAGCGGCGAGGCGAACCAGTCGCTCATTTCGCGCGGACTCTCGACCATGGGCTTCGCTCTGCCGGCGGCGATCGCGGCGAGCCTGGTCGATCCGGGCCGGCCGACGGTGGCCTTCACCGGCGACGGCGGCATCATGATGTGCCTGGGCGAGCTGGGCACCGCGATCCAATATGGCGCGACACCGGTGGTGGTCGTGTTCAACGACAGCGCGCTCACCCTCATCGGCGCCAAGCAGAAGCGGCGACAACTAGCCGCGGCGGGCGTGGATTTCTCCGACACCGACTTCGCCAGGATCGCCGATGGCTTCGGCTGGTGGACGCGCCGGGTGACGGACGTCGCCGATCTGGCGGGAGCCTTCGCGGAAGCGCAGCAAGCGGGGCGGGCCGCCTTGATCGACGTGGTGATCAACCCCGCGCAATATGACGATCAGATTTTGGCGATTAGAGGCTGAGCTGACAGGACAACCGTCGGTCCACCCAGATCACCCCGCCAGATACCCTCCGTCGATCGGCAGCGTCGCGCCGGTGATGTAGCGCGCCTCGTCCGAGACGAGGAACAGCGCCGCACCCGCGACGTCCGTGGGGTCGCCGACGAACTTCATCGGCGTGCGGGAGAGGATCATCGCCTCGCGCTGGGGCGTCTTTTCCTCGTCCGGGATGAGCGGCGTCTCGATGAAGCCGGGCGCGATGGCGTTGACGCGGATGCCGTCCGCTGCCCACTCGACCGCCAGCGCCTTGGTCAGCTGCAGCACCGCGCCCTTGGAGGCGGCATAGGCGGTCGCATTGGCAGCGGCGGTGAAGGAGCGGATCGAGGCGAGGTTGAGCACCGCGCCCTTGGTCTCCTTGAGCTGGGCATGAAAGGCGCGGCACATGTTGAAGGCACCGCCGACGTTGATCGCCAGCGTGCGAGCCCAGACCTCGGCACCGTTCGGATCGGTGATGAGCCCTTGTCGGATGATACCGGCGTTGTTGACCAGGATCGAGACCGAGCCGAGCGAGGCGGCCAGCGCTTCACAGGCGGCGGCGTCGGTCACGTCCAGCGCCATGCCACGCGCGCCCGAACCGATCGCCTGCGCGGTTTGCTCGGCGCCGGCCCCGTCGATATCCGCCAGCACGACTTGCGCGCCGACCCCGGCCAGCGCGGCGGCGATCGCCTCGCCGATGCCCCGAGCGCCCCCTGTGACGACGGCGGTGCGTCCTTGCAGCTTCATCCCTGGCTCCTGTCTGTCCGTTATGCTGTTACCGGTAACGATATCGGGGCGCATCGGCAAGCATGTCGGGCGCCCGGATTGTCAGCGGTTCAGGTGCTGCCGCGCTGCACGATCTCGAAGCCGAGGTCGGCCGAGCGGACCGGAAGCTCGCGATCGAGGATGCGGGCGAGCAACATTTCCGCGCTGCGCTTGCCGATCTCGTGGCGCGGCAGCCGCAGCGCGGTGATCGGCGGGTTGACGTTCCGCAGCAGCTCCAGATCGTCATAGCTGCCGATGGCGAGCCGGCTAGGCACCTCCCAGCCGCGCCGCTGACATTCGAGCAGCGCGCCGACAGCAAGCACATCGCCCGCGCAGAACAGCGCGTCCGTGTCCGGCGCGGCGTTCTGGATATGGGCGATGGCTTCAGCGCCGCCGCCGAAGCCGCGCGAGACGGCGACGATGCGGCGGGGGTCGGGCTCGTGGCCGACTTCCGCCAGCGCATCGAGATAGCCAAGCTGGCGCTCGACGGCGCGCGGATTGTTGGCGAGGCTGGCGAAGGCGATCCTGGTGTAGCCGAGCCGGGCAAGATGCAGCGTCATCGCCTTGGATGCGGCGCGATTCGAATAGCTTGCCACCATGTCGATCGGCTCGACGGGAATGTCGCCATTTTCCACCACCGGCACGTTGGCGCCCTTGAGCATGCGGATCGAGGCGGCGCTGTGCCGCGTTCCGTGCAGCACGAGGCCGGCGACGCGCTGCGCGACAAAGGCGGAAATGACTGCCTCCTCTTCCTTCGGGTCGTCGGTCGCCTCCGCCAGCATCAGGTGGAAGCCTGCCGGGCGCAGCACGTCGGAAATCGCCTTCACCGTCTGCGCGAAGATCGAGTTCTCCAGGCTCGGCAGCACCAGGCCGATGACGTTGGACCGGCTCGACGAGAGGCTGCGCGCGAGGTGGTTATGCACATAGCCGAGCTGGCTCACCGCCTCGAAAACGCGCAGCCGCACCTTCTCCTTCACCTTCTCGGGATGGTTCAGGGCGCGCGAGACGGTCATGCGTGAGACGCCGGCAAGCTCTGCCACTTCGTGCATGCGCACGCCGCCGGTGCTTCTGTGGGATGATCTGGATGGCAAGCGAGAACTCCTTGCCGTCCTGTTACCATGCTCGCGCCGCCGGGCAAGCCACCCTGCTGCCGAAGCCGCTCCTCCGGCCCCGTTTGCCGCGTCGGTACAGGTTTATCGCCGTGGGAGGCTTGTCAGGGTGAAGGCCCCGGCCTATAGATTTCGTGATACCGGTATCTTTTTGAGTTCTTCGGAGAGCAAAATCATCGTGGCCAGCGCGTCTGACGTCATTTCCAACTGGGTGTCCGCCATCAGCTTCGAGGATCTCCCGGCCGATGTGGTCGCGAGCACGCGGCTGCGCATATTGGACGTGATCGGCCTGTCCATCGCCGGCGGGGAGACGTCCTTCGGCAAGTCGGTGCGGGCCTCCGCCACGGCGTGGCCGGGCACGGCGGCGCGCCTCTGGGGCACGGACGCCACCGCGAGCGCGGTTGGCGCGGCCTTCGTTAATGGCGCCTGCTCCCAGGCGCTGGAATATGACGACACGCACAACGAATCCGTCGTCCACATGAGCAGCCCGGCCGTCGCCGCCGCCCTTGCGCTGGCGGACGAGACGAGGGCGAGCGGCAAGGATGTCGTCACCGCCATCGCGCTGGGCAACGAGATCAGTTGCCGGGTGGGCAGTGTCACGCCGCAGCAGTTCCACAAGCGCGGTTTTCACCCGTCCGGCCTGTTCGCACCGTTCGGCGTCTGCTGGCTGGCCGGGCACCTGCTGGGCCTCGATGCCGGGCAGATGAGCAAGGCGGCCGGTATCACCGGCAGCTTCGCCGCGGGGCTGATCCAGTGCTGGGTTGACGGCACGCAATCCAAGTTCCTGCATCCCGGCTGGGCGGCGCAGTCGGGTATCGCCGCCGCGATCCTCGGCAAGAACGGCGTCACCGGGCCGGGCGAGGTGTTCGAAGGGCGCTTCGGCCTGTTCGCGTCCCATCTTCAGAATGCCGAGCCGGAGCCGAATTTCGCGCGGCTGACCAGGGACCTCGGGACATTCTGGGACAGCCAGGCGTCCTCGTTCAAGCCGTTCCCGGTCGCCCATGTCATCCATCCCTATATCGATGCGCTGCTGCGTCTGCGCGAACGGCACGGGCTGACGCCGGAGACCGTCGACAAGATCGTGGTGCCGGTCGCGCCGTTCATCGTGCCGATCGTCTGCGAGCCGGTGGAGGAGAAGCGCCGGCCGAACACGGACAGTCATGGACGCGTCTCCATCCAATATACGCTCGCCGAGGCGCTGGCGCTCGGGCGGATCGGCAAGGACGCCTATGCCGAACGCTCTCTGCGCGATCCCGTGATCCTGGCGCTGGCCGACCGGGTGGAGTTCGTCGTCGATCCTGCCATGCCCGGCTCCGAGCAGTTCAAGGGCGTGGTGGAAGTGTTCGCGCGCGATGGCGGGCATTGGATCGAGGTCGAGGAATATAATCACGGCTCCCCGCAGAACCCGATGACAGACGCCGATATCGAGGCGAAGTTCCGCGAGAATGTCGGCGGCGTGCTGAGCGACGAGCAGGCGAAACGCGTGGTCGCGGCGGTGATGGGGATCGAAACGATGAGCGACGCGTCCGCCCTCGGCACCCTGCTGGTGCGGCATGGCTGACGGCGTTCGGCTCGACGGGCGCACGGCGCTGGTGACTGGCTCGATTGCGGGGCTGGGTTATGCGATGGCGCGCTCGCTGGCGCATGCCGGTGCCAGCGTCACGCTGACCAGTCTGGATCCGGTTGCGGTCGGGGAGCCGGCGCGCGCGGCGCTGGAAGCCGAGAGCGGCGTGCCGATCCACTATGTGCAGGCGGACTTGACGTCGCGCGAGGAACTGCGCGGGCTGATCGCGACGGTCGAGCGCGACAGCGGGCCGGTCGACATCCTCATCAACAATGCGGTGGTGCGCCATTTCTCGCCGGTCGAGGATTTCCCGCTCGAGGCCTGGGATCAGGCGCTGGCGGTCAATCTGACGGCGGCACTGATCGCGACGCAGCTTGTCCTGCCAAGTATGCGCGAGCGCGGATATGGCCGCATCTTCAACATGACGTCGGTTTACGGATCGCGCGCGACGGTGAACCGCGTCGACTATGTGACCACCAAGACCGCGTTGCAGGGCTTCACGCGCGCCATCGCGCTGGAGAATGCCGGCGGCCCGGTGAGTTGCCACGCGTTGACGCCGGGATCGGTGCTGACGCCCATCTGGGAAGCGCGGGTGGAAGCGCTGATGGCCGAGAAGGGCGTCAGCCGGGCCGCAGCGGAAGCGGAATTTCTCGACGGCAAGCAGCCGAGCGGCAGCTTCGTCAGCCCGGACAGCGTTGGGCAGGTGATGCTCATGCTCTGCGGGCCGGTCGGGATCGACATGAACGGCGCAATCGTGCCGATCGAAGGCGGCTGGCTCGCCAACAGCTAGATCAGGAAGGAAATGACGACGTGACCGGACCGACCCTGGGCTTCATCGGATTGGGCAGCATGGGCAGCGCGATGGCGCCGCATCTGCTGGCGGCCGGGCATGAGGTCATCGCGTTCGATCCCACGGCCGCCGCCGTGGAGTCCTTCACGGCTGCTGCAGGCAAGGGAGCGGCGTCTGCGGCGGATGTCGCCGCGCGGGCGGAGATCGTGTTCCTGAGCCTGCCGACGCCGGCGATCGTTCAGGATGTCGCGCGCGCGCTCATCCCGGGCAAGCCGCGCATCGTGGTGGACCTCTCGACCACCGGCCCGCGCGTCTCGGTTGCCGTGGCGCAGGAACTGGGCGCGGCGGGCATCCAGCTTGTCGATGCGCCGGTCAGCGGGGGGCGTGCCGGGGCGCTGGGGGCGAAGTTGGCGCTGATGGTCGCCTGTCCGCTCGCGACCTGGGAGGAAGTGCAACCCTTGCTCGCCCTGTTCGGCAAGACGTTCCATGTCGGCGAGGGCGCGGGGCAGGGGCAGACGATGAAGCTCGTCAACAACATGCTCTCCGTCGCGGCGCTGGCGGCCACCTCGGAAGGCATGGCGATGGGCGTGAAGGCTGGGCTCGATCCCGCCGTGATGCTCGACGTGCTCAACGCTTCCAGCGGCAAGAACAGCGCGACGACCGACAAGATGCCGCGCTCCGTCCTGCCCGGCACCTTCGATTTCGGCTTCGCGACGCAATTGTCGCTCAAGGACCTTCGCCTCTGTCTCGACGAGGCCGAGGCGGCAGGCGTGCCGATGATCGTCGGCAGCGCCGCGCGCACCATGCTCAACATCACCCAGGCGAGCTACGGACCGGACTCGGACTTCACCTCGATGGCGAAGGTCGTCGAGCAATGGGCCAAGGTGGAGATCCGCGGCGGGAAGGACTGACGGCGCGAAGCGACGCTTTCGTACTCCTGCGAAGGCAGGAGCCCAGGGCGGCTGAAGACAGGTTTGCGCGGTTGGGCCCTGGGTTCCTGCCTTCGCAGGAACACAGGTCGAGATTTGAATGAGGAAGCAGGCCGATGAGCGAATCCACCTTCGAGATCACGGCCATTCGCTATGGTCACCATGATCGCAACGCCGCCGCCAATTTCATCGGCGGGGACGAGCATGACGGGCCGATGCCGCTCGATTATTATATCTGGGCGATCAAGGGGCCGACCAAGACCTATCTGCTCGATACCGGCTTCGACGCGGCAATGGGCAAGCAGCGCAATCGCCAGATCGTGCGCCCCATCGAGCAGGGACTGGCCGCGATCGGCCTGACGCCGGGCGATATTTCGGACGTCATCATCTCGCACATGCACTTCGACCATGCCGGCAATCGCGACATGTTCCCGCACGCGACCTATCATGTGCAGGACGCGGAAATGGCCTTCTGCACGGGGCGCTGCATGTGCCAGCCCTTCCTCAATCACAGCTTCGACGTGAAGGACGTGCAGGCCATGATCGGCCGCGTCTTCTCGGGCAAGGTCTGCTTCCATGAAGGCGACAATGAGATCGAGCCGGGGCTGAGCGTCCACCTGATCGGCGGGCATACGCGCGGGCTGCAGGCGGTGCGCGTCAAGACGCAGCGCGGCTGGGTCGTGCTCGGCTCGGACGCGGCGCATTTTTACGCGAATTTCGAGCAGTATCGGCCATTTCCGGTGGTCGAGAGTGTGTCCGACATGATGGCCGGCTATGACCGTATGCGGGCGCTCGCAACGTCGCTCCGCCATATCGTGCCGGGCCATGATCCGTTGGTGACACAGCGTTACCCCAAGGCGCTCGACGGCGTGGACGACATCGTGCGGCTGGACCGCGATCCTGTCCCCTATTGATCGCTCTGCAATGTTTTTTTGTTGCGCGCTAACGCGCTGACGCTGCGCACGAAAACGGAGCAGCATGCCGGTTTTTGCAATAATGATGCAATGCAGCAATTTGACCTGATCGATTTTCGGCGTCATTTGTTTTGCAAGTGCGAAGGAATCTGGGGTGCGAATCGTCATCATCGACGACAGCGGCGCGCGCGCGACGGTCCTTGAGGAAGGGCTGCGGGATGCGGGCTATGACGACATTCATGTCGTGCCCCCGCGCGGTGCCTTCGTCGCGCGGCTGGAGCGCATGGCGCCGGACGTCGTGCTGATGGATCTCGGCAATCCCAGCCGCGACACGCTCGAGGAAATGCTGACCGTCAGCCGCGCGCTGGCCAAGCCCATCGCCATGTTCGTCGACCAGTCCGATGACAGCATGATCGGCGCCGCCATCGACGCCGGCGTCTCCGCCTATGTGGTCGATGGCCTGCGCAAGGAGCGCGTAAAGCCGATCATCGATCTCGCCATCCGGCGCTTCAACGCCTTTGCCCGCATGCACAGCGAACTGGAGGAAGCGCGCACCCAGCTTGCCGACCGCAAGACGATCGACCGGGCGAAGGCGATTTTGATGCAGACCCGCGGCCTGTCCGAGCCGGACGCCTATGCGCTGCTGCGCACGACGGCGATGAACCAGGGCAAGAAGATGGTCGATGTCGCGGCGGCTTTGATTACCGCGAGCGATCTGTTGGGAGGGATGACGTGACGCCCATTCGCATCGCTTTTCTGGGGCTCACCGATTCCGCCGTGCTTGTCGCCGCGCGGGAGAAGGGCTTTGCCGAGGCGCAGGGCATCGGCCTCGACCTGATCCGCGACACGAGCTGGGCGACGCTGCGCGATCGCCTTGTCTACGGGCAGGTGCAGGCCGCGCACATGCTGGCGCCGCTCGCCGTCGCGGTGACGCTCGGCCTCAGTCAGCAATCCTGCTCGCTCTCCGCGCCTTACAAGCTCAACGTCAACGGCAATCTGGTCGTCATGGCGCCGGACTTTGCCGCCGCGCTGGAGCCTGATTGCACGGCGCGCCTCAACGATCCGCTGGCGACGGCGCACGATTTCGCCAATGCCATCGGCCTCTACCACCGCAAGCCGATCATCGGCGTTGTCCACCGCTTCTCCAGCCATGCGATGGCACTGCGCTACTGGCTGGCGAGCGCGGGCATCGATCCCGACCGGGACGTGGTGCTGCGGGTCTTGCCGCCCTCGCTGATGGTCGAGGCGATGAAGGCGGGCGAGGTCGACGGTTTCACGGCGGGCGAGCCCTGGGGCAGCGCCGCGGTCGAGGCCGGCCTCGCCGAGGCGGTCGCGGCGAGCGAGAGGCTCTGGCAGCGCGGCGTCGAGAAGGTGCTGGCTTTCCGCACCGACTGGATGGAGGCGAATCCCGCGTTGGTCGACAGCCTGCTGCGCGCGCTCGCCGGCGCCGCGGCCTGGTGCGACGAGCCTGGCAACCGCGCCGAGCTGGCCGAGCTGCTGGCGCGCCATGTCTATGTCGACCAGCCCGCCGAGCTGATCGAGCGGGCGCTGAGCGGGCAGATTGTCGCGCGGCGCGGCGAGGCGCCGGTAAACCTGCCCGATTTCGTGCTGTTCGATCGCGAGGCGACGCCTTTCCCGTGGCGTAGCCAGGCGCTGTGGATCTATTCGCAGCTTGCCCGCTGGGGCATGGTGAAGCCGAGCGCGGATGCCGAGGCGCGCGCCAGCGCCGTATTCCGCCCGGACATCTACCGCCGCGCCCTTGCCGACAGCGACACGCCGATGCCGGGCGCCAGCATGAAGGTGGAGGGCGCGCTTGCCGCGCCGCTCGCCATCGGCGCGCAGAAGGGCACGATCACGCTCGGCCCCGACCGCTTCTTCGACAACCGCGCCTTCGATCCCGACCGGATCGCGGAATATATCGCGGGCTTCCAGGTTCGGCGCTGAGTCCGCGATCCTCCCTAACGGGGGAGGGTGGAAGCCGGTCGCGGGGCTGGCAGGGATGTTCTGCCGGTGGCTGAGCGGCTGACCTTCACCGTACGCCCCGGCCGATCCTGCATGCAAATTTGTGCCTTGCAACATGAAACGAATCGCGAGATAAGTTCCGGGACGCGCGACGAGGCGCGACCATTCGGACAGTGCGCCCCACAGAGGGGGCCGGATCTGTCCTCCACATTTCGCAGCAAAGCCGCTGACCGGATTTCACACATCACGTGTGGACGTCCGGCGAGCGGCTTTTTTCGTTTCCACCGTCCATCCAAGGGGGACGTGACATGGCAACCTACTATCAGGATGCTCCGAGCGCCTCGGCCGCCGCATCCGAAAAGAGCAACTTCTGGCAGGCCGGCCACCGGCCGACGCTGATCGCGGCTTTTCTTTATTTCGACCTTGCCTTCATGGTCTGGGTGCTGCTCGGGCCGCTCGCGCCGGAAATCGCCAAGACGCTCGATCTCAATGCCGCGCAGAAGGGCCTGATGGTCGCGACGCCGACGCTGATGGGCGCGCTGCTGCGCGTCGTGAACGGCCTGCTGGTCGACCGGATCGGTCCCAAGCTGTCCGGCGCGATCAGCCAGGTCATCGTGATCGTCGGTCTGCTGGCGGCATGGATGATGGGCGTCAACAGCTTCGGCGGCACGCTGGCGCTGGGCGTCATCCTCGGCTTTGCCGGGGCGAGCTTCGCCATCGCGCTGCCGCTGGCGAGCCGCTGGTATCCGCCCGAACATCAGGGCAAGGCCATGGGTCTCGCCGGCATGGGCAATAGCGGCACGGTGCTGGCCTCGCTGTTCGCCCCCACGCTGGCCAAGCTGTTCGGCTGGAACGCGGTGCTGGGCCTCGCCTGCATCCCGCTCGTCATCGTGCTGGTCGTCTATCTCATCATGGCCAAGGACGCGCCGAACGCGCCCGCGCCCAAGAAGATCACCGAATATTTTCAGCCGCTCAAGACGGCGGATGCCTGGTGGTTGATGGGCTTCTATGCCGTCACCTTCGGCGGTTTCTCGGGCCTCGCTTCCTCGCTCACCATCTACTTCACGGATCAGTTCAGCCTCTCCACGGTGCTGGCGGGCTATTGCACGGCGGGCTGCGTGTTCGCTGGGTCGCTGATCCGCCCGATGGGCGGCGCGCTGGCTGACCGGATCGGCGGCGTGAAGACGCTGATGATGGTGTTCGTCGTCGCGGCGGTGGCGCTGGCCGGGGTAGGCATGGCGCCCACGCTCGGCACCGCACTCGGCCTGTTCGTCGTTGCGATGCTGGCGCTCGGCACCGGCAACGGCGCGGTATTCCAGCTCGTCCCGCAACGCTTCCAGGAGGAGATCGGCATCATGACCGGGCTCGTCGGCATGGCCGGCGGCGTTGGCGGCTTCTACCTGGCGTCCTCGCTCGGTTTCGCCAAGCAGTTCACCGGCAGCTTCTCCTCGGGTTTCCTGATCTTCGCGGCTCTTGCGCTGCTGGCGCTGGCCGGCGTCACGACGGTGAAGGCCGGTTGGCGCGCCCGCTGGAGCACCGGCGCGCGGATCTGAAGCACCATTGGGGGTGTCTGAATTCCTCCCCGGCTTAGCTCGGGGAGGAATTCTATTCGAGAGAATCGCTTGAGCGATCGGATGTTACCGTTTATGTTGCAGTGCGAAGGGCTGGGCAGTCCTCCACTTACATAGCTGAGATAACCCGAGGTTGGGTCGTCAAGGCGCAGAGTGATGGCAAGGTCGCCATCCAGGCTTCGGTTCAAAACCGGGGCCCGGATGGCGGCCTTTTTCGTTTTGGAGCACGGGCAATGGATTTTCAGAACCATCGGGCAGACGACACCGATCCGGGCAGCGCGGAAGGCGCGTCCGGACGCGGAGCCGACGGCCGTGAGCATCTCATCGTCGTCGGCAACGGCATGGCCGGCTGCCGCGCGATCGAGGAACTGCTGGCGCGCGACGCGGGCCGCTATCGCATCACGATTTTCGGCGCTGAGCCGCACGTGAACTATAACCGCATCATGCTCTCCCCGGTCCTGGCCGGTGAGAAGACCTTCGACGACATCGTCATCAACGGTCATGACTGGTATGCGGACAACGACATCGCGCTGGTGACGAGCGACCCGATCACGGGCATCGACCGGACGAACAAGACCGTGACGAGCCGCTCGGGTCGCACCCTCGGCTATGACCGGCTGCTGATCGCGACCGGTTCCGATCCCTTCATCATCCCCGTTCCCGGCAAGGATCTGCCCGGCGTCATCAGCTTCCGCGACATGCACGATGTCGACACGATGCTGGCGGCGGCGGATGCCGGCGGCGACGCGGTCGTGATCGGCGGCGGTCTCCTCGGCCTCGAAGCGGCGCACGGCCTCAGCCTGCGCGGCATGAAAGTCACGGTGTTGCACATCATGCCGACCCTCATGGAGCGTCAGCTCGACGAGGCGGCCGGCTGGCTGCTCAAGACCGCGCTCGAAGGGCGCGGCCAGACCATCCTCACCGGCGCCGACACGGCCGAGATCTTCGGCGAGGGCAAGGTCGAGGGCGTCCGCCTCAAGGACGGGCGCGAGATCCCGGCGAGCCTTGTCGTCATGGCGGTCGGCATCCGCCCCTCGGTCGCGCTGGCCCGCGAGGCCGGCGTCGAGATCGGCCGCGGCATCAAGGTCGACGATCACATGGTGACAAGTGACCCGTCGATCCTCGCGGTCGGCGAGTGCGTCGAGCATGACGGCAATGTCTACGGCCTCGTGGCGCCGCTCTGGGACATGTGCCGCAGCCTTGCGGATGGGCTCACCGGCAAGGCCAACCCCTATCGCGGCTCGGTCACGTCGACCAAGCTCAAGGTCGCGGGGCTGGACGTGTTCTCGGCGGGCGACTTCTCGGGTGGCGACGGGTGCGAGGACATCGTCCTGCGTGACGCGAGCCGCGGCGTCTACAAGCGCGTGGTCGTCAAGGAGGAGCGCATCGTCGGCGCCGTGCTCTACGGCGATACGGCGGACGGCAACTGGTATTTCGATCTGCTCAAGAAGGGCGAGAATGTCGCCGACATCCGCGACTTTCTCATCTTCGGCCAGGCCTTCGCCTCCGGGGGTGGGCAAGCGGACCCTAAGGCGGCCGTTGCGGCGCTCTCGGACGATGCCGAGATTTGCGGCTGCAACGGCGTCAGCAAGGGCCAGGTCGTTTCCTGCATCGCCAAGGGCGCGCACAGCCTCGATGCGGTCCGCGCGACCTGCAAGGCTTCGGCAAGCTGCGGCTCCTGCACCGGTCTCGTCGAGACGCTGCTGGCGCTGACGCTGGGCGACGACGTCCAGTCCGGGCCCAAGACGATGTGCAAGTGCACGAGCTTCACCCACGAAGACGTGCGCCGCGAGATCGTCGCGCAGGGCATGAAGTCGATGCCCGAGGTCATGCAGAAGATGCACTGGTCGACGCCGGACGGTTGCTCGTCCTGCCGCCCTGCGCTGAACTATTATCTGCTCTGCGCGCTGCCGGGCGAATATGAGGACGACCAGCAGAGCCGCTTCGTCAACGAGCGCATGCACGCCAACATCCAGAAGGACGGCACTTACTCGGTGGTGCCGCGCATGTGGGGCGGGCTCACCAATCCGCGCGAACTGCGCGCGATCGCCGACGTGGTCGAGAAATACAATGCGCCGATGGTCAAGGTGACCGGCGGCCAGCGCCTCGACATCTTCGGCATCAAGAAGGAGGACCTGCCCTCCGTCTGGGCGGATCTCAACGCCGCCGGCATGGTCTCCGGCCATGCATACGGCAAGGCGCTGCGCACGGTGAAGACCTGTGTCGGGTCGGAATGGTGCCGCTTCGGCACGCAGGATTCCACGGGCCTGGGCGTCAAGATCGAGAAGATGACCTGGGGCTCCTGGATGCCCCACAAGTTCAAGATCGCCGTCTCGGGCTGCCCGCGCAACTGCGCGGAAGCGACGATCAAGGACTTCGGCGTGGTCTGCGTGGATTCGGGCTATGAGCTCAGCGTCGGCGGCAATGGCGGCATCCACGTCCGCGCCACCGATCTGCTCTGCAAGGTCGCGACCGAGCAGGAAGCGCTCGATTACTGCGCGGCGTTCATCCAGCTCTATCGCGAGGAAGCCCGCTACCTCGAGCGCACCGCTCCTTGGGTGGAGCGGGTCGGCGTCGACTATGTGAAGCGGCGCATCGTCGAGGACGGCGTGGGCCGCGAGGCGCTGCGCTCGCGCTTCCTCTACTCGCAGAGCTTCAGCCAGGAAGACCCCTGGGCCGAGCGGGCTGCCGGCGCCGAGCGCGAGCAGCATGCGCACATGGCGCAGGTGCGCCCAATCAACATGGAGGAAATGGCATGATCGGCGAGTGGCTCGATATCGGCTGGCTGGGCGAGATTCCGGTGCGCGGCAGCCGCACCGTGCCGGTGGACGGCGGCGAGGAGATCGCCGTGTTCCGCACCGGCGACAACAAGGTGTTCGCGCTGGTCAATCGCTGCCCGCACAAGGGCGGCCCGCTGAGCCAGGGCATCGTCCATGGCCACAGCGTCGCCTGCCCGCTGCACAACTGGAACATCGCGCTCGCCACCGGCGAGGCGCAGGGCGAGGACAAGGGCTGCACGCCGACGATCCCGGTCAAGATCGACGGCGGGCGCGTCCTCATCTGTCGGGCCAGCACCGTGAAGGCAGCTGCCTGATGAGTTCACCTCTCCCTTTTCAGGGAGAGGTCGGGGGTGGGTTCTGCCTGTGCCCAGCCTTGGCCCACCCCCATCCAGCGATTCGGCAGGAGATGACATGACGGCCATTCGCACCACCTGCGCATATTGCGGCGTCGGCTGCGGCGTTCGCGCGACACCGCAGGGCGACCGATCCGTGAAGATCGAGGGTGATCCCGATCATCCGGCCAATGCCGGCAAGCTTTGCTCCAAGGGCACCCATCTCGGCGAGACGATGGGGCTCGAGGGGCGGCTGCTGAGCCCCATGATCGGCAATCGCAAGGTCAGCTGGGACCGCGCGCTCGATCTGGTCGCCAAGACCTTCCGCGACACGATCGCGAAGCACGGGCCGGACAGCGTCGCCTTCTACGTCTCGGGCCAGTTGCTCACCGAGGATTATTATGTCGCCAACAAGCTGATGAAAGGCTTCATCGGCTCGGCGAACATCGACACCAATTCGCGGCTCTGCATGTCGAGCGCGGTGGCCGGCCACCAGCGCGCGTTCGGCGAGGATGTCGTGCCGGCAAGCTATGCGGATCTGGACGAAGCCGACCTCGTCGTCCTGGTCGGCTCCAACACCGCCTGGTGCCACCCGATCGTCTATCAGCGCATCATGGCCGCGCGCGCCGCGCGGGGTACGAAGCTGGTCGTGATCGACCCGCGCCGCACCGAGACCTGTGAGGAAGCCGACCTTCATCTGCCGCTGCGGCCGGGCAGCGACGTCGCGCTCATGAACGGGCTGCTGGCGCACATGCAGCGCGAGAAGCTGCTCGACGAGGCTTATGTCACCGCGAATGTGTCGGTGCCAGAGGGCTTCTGGGACACGCTGGCCGTCGACCACGATCTGTGGAGCGTGGCGCGGACTTGCGACGTGGCGCCCGCCGACTTGCAGCGCTTCTACGAGATGTTCGCTGCGACGCCGCGCACGGTCACGATGTTCAGTCAGGGCATCAACCAGTCGATCCGCGGCACCGATCAGGTCAACGCGATCGTCAACCTGCACCTCGCCACCGGCCGGATCGGCAAGCCGGGCGCCGCGCCTTTCTCGATCACCGGCCAGCCCAATGCCATGGGCGGGCGCGAGGTCGGCGGCCTTGCCTCGACGCTGGCTGCTCACCGCGGCTTCGGCGAGGAGGATGTCGCCGACATCGGCCGCTTCTGGGCTGCCGAGCGGATGGCGACCCGGCCGGGCCTCAAGGCGGTCGACCTGTTTCGCGAGATTGGCGAGGGCCGCGTCAAGGCGCTCTGGGTGATGGCGACCAATCCCGCCGTCTCGCTGCCTGACGCTGCGCGGGTGCGCGAAGCGCTCGACAAGTGTCCCTTCGTCGTCGTGTCGGACTGCATCGCCGAGACCGATACCGGCCGTTTTGCGCAGGTCCGTCTGCCCGCCGCCGGCTGGGGGGAGAAGGACGGCACCGTCACCAATTCGGAGCGGTGGATCAGCCGCCAGCGGCCGATCCTGCCATTGCCGGGCGAAGCAAAGCCGGACTGGTGGATCATCAAGGAAGTGGGCCGCCGCATGGGCTGGCGCACCGCCTTCGGCTATGATCGGCCCGCCGACATCTGGCGCGAACATGCCCGCCTCACGGCCTATCGCAACGACGGTGCGCGTGTCCTCAACCTCAAGGACAAGGCCGTCATCGGCAATGCCGACTATGACGCCATGGAGCCGTTCCAATGGGGTGGCGTGCCATTCGCGGACGGCCGCTATTCGACGCCGGACGGCAAGGCGCGTCTCGTGCCGGTCGTCCAGCGCCAGGCCGAGGCGGAGCTCAAGGACTGGCCGATGACGCTCAACACCGGCCGTTATCGCGACCAGTGGCACACGATGACGCGCACCGGCCTCAGCCCAAAGCTGGCGCGGCACCGCGAGGAGCCGTTGGTCGAGATCCATCCTGGGGATGCCGAGGCGCTGGGCATCGCGGACCGTGCACTGGCGCGCGTCGCGACGCCGCAGGGCGAGAGCCTGTTTCGCGTCGCCCTGCATACCGGCCAGCGGCGCGGCGAGATGTTCACGCCGATCCACTGGACGGACCAGCAATCGACCGGCGGGCGCTCCGGCCTGCTGCCGCGCCCGCTCGTCGACCCGCACAGCGGCCAGCCCGGCTTCAAGATGACGCCAGCGCGGATCGAGGCCGTGACCGTCGACTGGCATGGCTTCTTGATCGTCTATGGCGAGAGCGTCGCGCCGCAATGCCTCTGGGCGACGCGGGTGACGGTGCCCAATGGGGCGCTGTACGAGATTGCCGGCACCGGCGATGCACGCGCGCTCGATGCGGCGCTGCCCAAGGGCGAGCGCATCGAGGCGAGCGATCCGGCCCGCGGCACCCGCCGCGTCGCGGTGCTCCGCGACGGCAGGCTCGTCGCGGCGCTGTTCCTGACGCGCACCGGCGAACTGCCCTCGCGCGATTGGCTGATCTCGCAGCTGAGCCAGCCGCAGGGGCCGCAGGTGCTCGCAGGCCGTGCCCCCGGCGCCCAGCCGGATCGCGGCGCCATCGTCTGCGTCTGCTTCGACGTGGGCGTGCGCACCATCGTCGCGGCGATCCGCGACCAGGGCCTCGCCGATGTCGCCGCCATCGGCGCGGCGCTTGGCGCCGGCACCAATTGCGGATCGTGCCGCCCGGCGCTCTCCCAACTCATCGCCGCTGAACGCAAGGAGCTTGCTCATGGCTGACGATTTTATCCCCGGCACGGTCTGGCTGGTCGGTGCCGGTCCCGGCGATCCGGACCTGCTGACGCGCAAGGCTGAGCGGCTGCTCGCTGCAGCGGACATCGTCTTCTACGACGCGCTGGTCGGCGAGGCGATTCTGGCACTCGCGCCACAAGCGGAGATGGTGAGTGTCGGCAAGCGCTCGGGCCGCCACAGCAAGGATCAGGGCACGATCGACCATCTCATCGTCGCGGCGGCGCAGGCCGGCCGCAAGGTGCTGCGCCTCAAGGGGGGCGATCCGTCCGTCTTCGGCCGCTCGGCCGAGGAACTGACGGCCTGTCTCGCGCAAGGCGTGCCGGTGCGTATCTGCCCCGGCATCACCGCCGCCAGCGCGGCGGCGGCGAGCGGGCTGGCCTCGCTCACTCTGCGCGGCGCCGCCCGCCAGCTGACCTTCCTGACCGCCCATGCACGCGGCGACGAACCGCTGCAGCATGATTGGGAGGCGCTGGCCCGTCACGAAGGCACGCTCGCCATTTACATGGGTCGCGCCGCCGCGCCGGAAATCTCGCGGCGGCTGATCGCGGCGGGGTGTGATCCCTCAACGCCGGTCATGGTCGCCGTCAACGTCTCGCTGCCGGACGAGCGGCTGTTGCGCGGTCGGCTCGATGCGCTCGCCTTCCTCGTGCGCACCGTCGGTCAGGACGATCCGACGCTGCTGCTCATCGGCGATGCCGTCGCGCCGCGTGCATCGGCGCCTGTCCTGCCGCCGGTGGCCCAGGAAATACCGCTCTGAGGAAGGCTATTCCTGCTCGCTCGGGATCAACGGTCTTACCCAAGCGAGCGCGGTGTCGGTGAAGATATGCCGGTCGGGCGCCACCCAGCTCATGTCGTCGAGCGAGCCGGGCTTCACCACTTGCCGTCCGCCATGCTCCTGCCGCCGGTGAACGAGGCGCGTGCCGCAATCACGACAGAAAAAGCTGTCGGAGAGGTGGCCGGCTTCGGTCTTGCGCGTCCACATGGCCGGCTCGCCCTGCGTGAAGACGAGATGGTCGATCATCACGCCCATCGACATGCCGAAGGCGCTGCCACTCTGCTTGCGGCAGACCGAGCAATGGCACGCCCAGACGCCGAAGGGCGGTTCGCGCAGTTCGTAGCGGATGGCGCCGCATTGGCAGCCGCCGGTCTGGGGAAAAGATGGGGGCTCTTTATCGGGCATGGACGCTCTCCTGTCCCTGCGTCATAGCGGCTCGCGACGACATGGTCAGCCCGGCAATGCGATGGCTCGTCATCGCCGGTTAAGCCGGGAAAGGGCAGACGTTCGTCGCGGCCCGCTGGACTTTTCCGGTCGGCGGCCCATGGGAATGGTTGAAATTTACAACGATATTGGTTCGGAAGGAGTGCGCGTGATCTCGGCAAAGGCAGCAGCAAAATGGAGCGTTCCCGCGCTCGCGCTTGGTCTGGCGATGACGCCGCTCGGGCAGCTTCTCGCGCAGGCGAGCGCGCCCGCAGCCGCTCCGGCCGGCAGTGCCGAGAAGGGCAAGGCGCTGTTCGAGAATTCCTCATGCGGAAGCTGTCATGCGCTCGCTGCCGCCGGTGCCGCCGGCGAGATCGGTCCCTCGCTCGACAAGAATACGCAGCTGACGCACGATCTGCTCGTCAGCCGCGTCAAGAACGGGCAGGGCGCTATGCCGGCATATGGCGGCCAGCTCAGCGATGCCGACGTCGAGGATGTCGCCGCTTATGTGCTAAGCGCCGCCGCGAAATAAGCGGCGCTTACTGGCCGGTGGCGGCCGTTCGCGGTCCCTGCTGCGCGAAATAGTTGGTCACGCCGTCGGGATCGTTGAGCCAGACGAAGCGGATGCTGAAATTGGGGAGGCCGCCCAGCGGCTCCTCGACGGCGACTTTCTGCGCCAGCGCGCGCGCGTTCACCGCGTCGACATTGCTGATGACATATTGGATGCCGGCGCTACCCGTGTCGGCGGGAAGCTTCCTGCCCTTCGACCAGAGGCTGATGACCGTCTCGCCGTTGCGGAACGGATATTTGGTGACGCCGAGCACCTTGTCCTCGACCGGCGGCAATTCCTCCAGGCCGACGAAGTCGCGATAGAAAGCGCGGCTGCGCTCTATATCCGAGACGTTCACGCCAACCTCGACCCCGGGCGTGGCCTGTGGGTCGATGACGAGTTGGATCCAGAAGCCGCCCGGATCCTTGACCAGCGCGCCGCGCTTGCCGCCGCCCATCTCCCTGAACATCGGCGCCGTCTCGCCAGCAGCTTTGAAGCGGGCGATGACGGCGGCCTCGTCCGGATAGGAAAGCGCGAAGAGCCGGATTCCGGTGGCGTCGGCGACGTTGCCCTGATGATATTGCCGCCCTTCCTTGAGCCCGGCCGCGAGCTTGATCTGGCCGCCGCCGATGCCGAAAAGGATCATCTGCTGGCTGGCACTGAGCTGGATGGGGCTGAGGGACTTGAGGTCCAGCGCCTTGCCGTAGAAAGCGACCATCTTCGCCGTCAATGCGGGGTCGAAGCGGCGATAGACATTCATGCCGTCCATCGCGAACGCTGGACGGGCAGGGACGACAGCCGGCGCGGGAGCGGGCTGGGCGCTCGCGTCAACGCTCATCAGCGGCGCGAGGGCGAGAAGGGCCGGGGCGAATCTGGCAAGCATCGCGGTTCTCCTATCATTTCGGCAGCGCGAACACGATCAGCGCCTCGTTGTTGGTCGGCTTGCCGCTCTCGCCGCGCGCACCAGCCGCGTCCGCCCATCCCGCCGCGACAACGGCGACATATTGGCGGCCGTCCTTGCCGCGATAGGTGATCGGCACCGATTGCGCATTGTAGTCGAGCTCGGCGGTCCAGAGTTCCTTGCCGTTCTTGGCATCGAACGCGCGGAAGCGATGATCGTCCGTCGCGCCGATGAAGACGAGGCCGCCGGCGGTCACGATCGGCCCGCCGAAGGTATTGCCGCGCCCGGTCTGCTTCTTGCCGTCCTCCAGCACGTCGCTGACGCCGAGCCGCGTGGCCCAGGCGATCTCGCCGGTATTGCCATCGACCGCGATCAGCCTGCCCCAGGGCGGGCGGATGCAGGGGAGCGTCACGGACTTGCCGTTCGCGTCCGTGTAGCTCGCGCTGAACAGCGAATAGGCGCCGGGACCGGAGAGGCTCGCCCGGTCGTAGAGCTGGCCGGAGCCAGTAGTGCCACGGCCATAGTCCGCGCCTTCCTTGCGCTTTTCGACGAAGCCGATGCTGCCGCCTTCGCTCACATTGATGAAGATGAGGCCGCTTTTCGGATCCGCCGCGCTGCCGCCCCAGTTGGAGCCGCCATTGTTCGGCAGGTTGATCGAGGCTTTCACCGGGCCGCCGTCCTCGTGGAGAAAGAAGGGCGTGAACGGCCCGCTATTGTAGAAGCCGCCATATTTCTGGAGCACGGCCTGGCAAGCGGCGGCATGGGCGGGATTGGTGTCGGCGGGCGTGACCACGTCCTCCGGCGTCCAGCGATTGCGGACCAGGTCGCGCGGCTTCACCGGGATGGGCTGGGTCGGCGAATACCATTCGCCAGGAACGTCGCCCGCCATCACCGGCTTTTCGTCGACGCCGAACACGGGCTTTCCGGTCGTGCGATCGAGAATGTACATGAGGCCGGGCTTGCCGGTCTCCGCCAGCGCGGGCACCGTCCTGCCGCCGACCCTGACGTCGACCAGCACGGGCGGGGCGGGCAGGTCGCTATCCCACAGGTCGTGATGGATCGTCTGGAAGTGCCAGCGATATTTGCCGGTCAGCGCGTCGACGGCGACGAGCGAGTTGCCGAACAGATTGGCGCCCGGCCGGTCGCCGCCATAATAATTGGCCGAGGGGCCGCCGACCGGCATGTAGAGCGTGCCGGTCTTTTCATCGAGGGTCATGTACCAGACCCAGACATTGGTGCCGGAGCGGCCTTTCCATCCGTCGTTGAGCCAGGTCTCGTGGCCCACTTCGCCGGGCTGGGGGACGGTGTTGAACTCCCACAGCTTGGCGCCGGTGATCGCGTCATAGGCGCGGCTGTTGCCGGCGGGGCCGACGGGCATTTCCTGCGTGTTGGCGCCGACGATCAGGACGTTTCGATAGACGGTCGGCGGACTGTTATAGGGCACGCCGAGGGCAAGCGCCCCGTTCTCGCCGAAGCCGCCGGCAGGCTGGCCGGACTTTGCGTCGAGCGCGAACAAAGTGGGGCCGTTGCTGAAATAGATGCGCGGGCCGTGGCTATTGTCGCCCGGCCAGTAGGAGACCGCGCGGCGCACGAGCCCGCCCTTGACCGGGTGGCGCCAGAGTTCCTTACCGGTGTCGCCCTCGAGCGCGACGACCGCGTCGCCGATCGGAAGATACAGGATGTTGCCAACGACGATCGGCGTCGCGCTTCCCACGATGGCGCCGCCGCCTTGCGGGCGCACGCGGAAGGACCAGGCCTGCGTCAGCTTGCCGACATTGCGGCTGTTGATTTGGGTGAGAGGGGAATAGCGCGTCCCCGCGAGATCGCGGGCGTAGCGCGGCCAGTCGCCCGCATCGGCCTCGGCATGGAGCGCCGATGGCAGCGTCATCGCGCCCAGCATCAGCGCCATTGCTCGTCGCATACCCGTCCTCCCTCGCGGCCTCCCGCCCGGTGCGGGCGCTACAGACTCGCCTGGCGGCTGTGTATGCGCAATTTCATTCGATCTGCAACAGTAGGGAAAATGAACCTTTTCACTTTCCTACTTTTTGGCGTCCTCCGATGCGGCGCTCAGGCGTCGGGCGACTTCATCCGGATCGAGCGCAAGCAAGGTCACGCTGCCGGGCTGCACGAATGTGCGCGCCAGCGAGGCACGCCACGCACGCAGCGCCGTGGGCAGCCGATAGGCCGGAGCGGAGGAAGACTCGGGGCTCATTCTCTACGTAATCAATCATGAAAGGCGTCCGGGCAACGAAGTTCTGCTTTCCCCCGGGAAAATGATCGACCGGCAAGGTTGCGGCCGATGGACTCCGTCGAGGGGATCAAGGGGGGACGGAACAGCTCCCTTGCACCAACGATAACCGGAGCTTTCATGCGTATCTTCCTGCTTGCCTCGACCTGTTGCTTCGCCCTTGCGTCGGCCGCCTCGGCCGAAACCGAGATCACGACCAAGCAGACGGCGCCCGTCCGTACCTCGACCATCAAGAGCGGCGCGGCGGACGACATCAAGATCACCTCGGCCGGCTCGGTGGAACTGACCGCGCCGGGCGCCGCCGTGACGGTGGACTCCGATCACAAGGTGACGAACGAAGGCACGATCCAGGTCAGCAATGCGGACAATTCCGCCGGCATCTTCCTGCTCACCGGCACGACCGGCGATGTCGTCAGCAGCGGCAAGATCATCATCGACGAGACCTACACCCCGACCGATGGCGACAATGACGGCGATATCGACGGGCCGTTCGCCGTCGGCTCGGGTCGCTCTGGCATCGCGACAGCGGGCGCGCACAGCGGCAACATCACCGTCTCTTCGGCCGGCTCCATCCAGGTCGAGGGCAATGACAGCTACGGCATCCGCCTCGGCGGTCCGCTCAGCGGCACGCTAAGCCACGACGGCACGACGGTCGTCTATGGCGATCGCGCCATCGGCATCGAGGCCGGCAACGTAAATGGCGCGGTGCGGCTCGCCGGCAGCGTGACCGCGCAGGGCCTCAACGCGATCGGCGCCAATTTCAGCGGCGACATCACCGGCACGCTGATCATCCAGGGCACGGTTTCGGCGAGCGGCTATCGCTACACGACGGCGCCGACCGACGTCTCGAAGCTGGACGCGGACGACCTGATGCAGGGCGGCCCGGCCGTCGTCATCGCTGGCGACGTCGCGGGGGGCATCATCCTCGCAGTGCCGCCCAAGGACAACAGCAGCACGGACAATGACGAGGACAAGGATGGCCTGACCGACAGCACCGAGGGATCCGCTGCGGTGCGCTCCTTTGGTGCGGCCCCGGCGATGCGCATCGGTTCGGACACGCGCGACATCACCATCGGCGCCGTTCCCGGTACCGGCACTGGCTATGGGCTGGTCATCGACGGCACCATCGCGGGCGCTGGCACCTATGCCGACATCGCCGGACGCGGCCTTTCCATCGGCGGCCTCGGCCACAACGTCACGATCGCGGGCGGCATCGGCGTCAGCGGCACGGTGTCGGCCGGCTCGAACAATGTCTCGGCGACGGCGATCCGCATCGGCGCCGGCACCAGCACGCCGCTGCTTCATGTGACCGGCACGGTGCAGGCGAGCGGCAGCAGCCTCGCCAACACCATCGCCACCGGCGTCGCCATCGATGAATTCGCGATGCTGCCCGGCATCCGCAACGCCGGCACGATCAAGGCCACCGCCGTCGGCGAGGACGGCACGGCGATCGCCATCATGGACATGAGCGGCACGCTCACCCTGGTTGAGAACAGCGGCACCATCTCCGCGACCGGCGCCAAGGCGGATTCAAGCCGCAACATCGCGATCGAACTCAGCGACAACACGTCCGGCGTCACCGTCAAGCAGACCCAGGTCGCCAGCGGCATCACCGCGCCGAGCATCGTCGGCAACGTCAACTTCGGCGATGGCAATGACGTGTTCGACATCGCCGACGGCACCGTCACCGGCAACACCCGCTTCGGCGCGGGCGCCGACACGCTCAAGCTTTCGGGCGACGCGATCTATACCGGCAACGTCACCTTCGGCGCGGGCGGCGGCACCATGTCACTGGTCGGTACCTCCGTGTTCAAGGGCCAGGCGGACTTCGCCGGCGTCGCGGGCACGGTCTCGGTCGGCACCGGCTCCGGCTTCTCGGGCAGCTTCGCGAACAGCAATCTGCTCGCCGTGACGCTGGCGGGCGGCACGCTGGATATGACCTCCGCTTCCTCGATCCGCAGCCTCGCCGTCACCGACAAGGGCGTGCTCTCGATCACGCTCGGCCAGGCCGGCAACACCACGCCGCTGCTGAGCGTCGCGGGCACGGCGAGCTTCGCTGCCGATTCCAAGCTCGGCATCAGGGTGACGGACGTCAACAATGCCATCGGCAGCCATCTCGTGCTGACCGCCGGCACGCTGACTGGCGCGAGCAACCTCACCGCCGATGTGTCGATGGTCCCCTTCCTCTACAAGGCGACGCTCTCCACCTCCGGCAATTCGCTCGTCGTCGCGCTCGACCACAAGTCGACCGGTGATCTCGGCCTCAACCGCTCGGAAGCCGCGGCGTTCGACGCGGTCTATGCCGCGCTCGCCAACGACACCAAGGTCGCGGGCTCGTTCCTCAACATCGCCGACGGCGAGCTGTTCCGCGCGACGCTGCGCCAGATGCTGCCGGATCATGCCGGCGGCACCTTCCAGGTCGTCACCCAGGGAACGCGCACCTTCGCCCGCATGCTCGACGATCCGACCGGCCCGTTCAAGGATCAGGGCAAGTGGGGCTACTGGATCAACCAGATCGCGTGGGGCGTCGAGAAGGGGCGCGACGATACGCAGGCCTTCGAGACCTCCGGCTGGGGCATCGGCGCGGGTGGCGAGATCAAGACCGGCTTCGGCAATTTCGGCCTGTCGGCGGCTTATTACTGGGGTCGCAACCGCGACACCGAGACGATTAATCAGGTCAATGCCAACACCTATGAGCTGGCGGGCTTCTGGCGCCTCAAGCGCGGCGGCCTGCGCGTCACCACGCGCGGCGCGGTCTCCTTCGTCGATCTCGAGAGCACGCGCAGCTTCGAGGGGCTGAACGGCACGGAGCAGGTCTCGCTCACCGCCACTGGCGAGCGCTCGGGCCGGCTCTATTCGGCGATGGGCACGGTCTCCTATGACTGGATCTCGCGCAGCGGCTTCTCGTTCCGCCCGGTCGTCTCGCTCGACTACTATCGCCTGCACGAGAAGGGCTACACCGAGACGGGCGGTGGCAACGCCTTCAATCTCAGCGTCGCCTCGCGAACGAGCGACGAAATGGCCGTGACCGGCAGCGCCGTCGCGGGCCTCAACATGGGCGGCGAGGACGAGTGGGCCGGCTGGTCGCGCATCGAGCTGGAAGCCGGCCGCCGCGAGATCGTCGGTGGCGATCTCGGCAAGACCGTCGCCAGCTTCAATGGCGGAAATGCCTTCACGCTGCTGCCGGAATCGATCGCGAGCGGCTGGCTCGGCCGCCTGCGCGGCGTCGCCGGAAACAGCGGTTTCCAGATCGGCGGCGAAGTGGGTGCGGACCAATATCAGGGCAATTGGGCCCTGTCCGTGCGCGCCAGTCTCCGCATCGGCCTCTGAGTCCAGAGCCGATGCACGGGCAAGAGGGAGAACGACACGTGCCCCCCACCATCGCCTCCCTCTTGCCCAAACTGAGGATTGAGAATGCCTGTTCCACATCCGAGGTCGCCGACCATGCGAGATCCCGCCCGATCCGGCCCACCCTTGCGTCTGGCCCGTCCCACGCGGTATGGCCCGGCTGCCGTCAACGCGCCGGGGGGACCGAGGGCTGGCAGGACAAGACGCGAAAGCCCGGACGACAGACAGCCCATGGACAGCGAGCCCGCACAGGGAATGGACGCCGTGTTGCTGGCGCATCGCGCTCAACTGCTGCGCTTCCTCGAATCGCATGGGGCGGGCGATGCGGCGGAGGATCTGTTCCAGGAATTATGGATGCGCGTGACCCAGCGGCCGACCGGGCCTGTCGGCAACCCGCTGGCCTATCTCTATCGCGCCGCCAACAATCTGATGGTCGATCGCTACCGGGCCGAGCGCCAGGCGCGGGTGCGCGACCATGCCTGGACGGAAGCGCGCGGCATGGAAACCGACATGGCGCCCGAGCCGACCGCCGAGCAGACGCTGATCGCGCGGGAGGAGTTGAGGCGCATGGATTCTGCGCTTGCCGCGCTGGGCGACCGGGCCGCACGCTGCTTCCGCCGCTTCCGGCTCGACGGCATCCCGCAGAAACAGATCGCCGAGGAGCTTGGCGTCAGCCTCAGCACGGTGGAGGCCGATCTGCGCCGCGCCTATACCGCCCTGCTTGTCGTCAGGAGGCAGTCCGATGACGCATGAACCGACGATAGCGACCGCGGCGCTCGATTGGGTCGTGCGCCAGCGCGATCCCGGCTTCGAGGCGTGGGAAGAGTTCACCCAATGGCTGGACGAGGATCCCGCCCATGGCGATGCTTATTATGAAGTTGCCGCGCTGGACGCCGATCTTGCCGACCTGCCGGCCGAGGCAACGCCGGTCGAGATAACGACGCCCGTGACGGAGCCCGACGATATAGTCGTCCCGTTCGCGCCGCGCCGGAGCAATCGTCGCGCCTGGCTGACCGGTGCGCTGGCCGCCTCGCTGGTCGGCATCGTCAGCATTGGCGTGCTGCAGCGCGCGCCGGACGACTATCGCATCCAGACGGCGATGGGCGAGCGGCAGGTGGTGACGCTGGCGGACGGCAGCAAGATCGCCGTCAATGGCGGCTCCTCGGTGCTGCTCGACCGCGACGATCCCCGCCGGGCGACACTGGAGAAGGGCCAGGCGCTGTTCACGGTCGTCCATCGCGAGGATGCCCCGTTCCGCGTCTCCACCGGCGGCGCCGAGCTGATCGATGTCGGCACCGTCTTCGATGTGACCCGCACCGACGGGCAGACGGTGGTCGCCGTGTCCGAGGGGGCGGTGGTCTATAATCCGCGCGGCGAGAATGTGCGCGTCGATGCCGGCCGGCGGCTGACCGTGCGCGAGGGGCAGGGCGCGGAACTGCGGGCGATCGGACGCGACGGCGTCGGCGGCTGGCAGGGCGGGCAACTCGTCTATGACGGCGTGCCGCTTAGCGACGTCGCCGCCGAGGTCGCGCGCACTACCGGCGTCCGGCTGCGAACCACACCCGCCGCCTCGGCTGTTCTCTTCCGGGGGGCGTTGCAGGCCGGTGACGATCCCGACCGGCTGGTCGCCGATCTTGCCGCTCTGTCGAGCACGCGCGCCACGCAGGACGCGGGAGGATGGACCCTCTCGAAGTGATGCGCGCGTCGTCCGCCTGGCTGGTTCCGGTTGCGCTGGTTTGCGCCGTCGCGCCCGCCTGTGCGCAGGAGGCGCGGCAGATCGACATCCCGGCGGCGCGGCTGTCCCAGCAGATCCCGCTGCTGTCGCGCCAGACCGGCATCAGCATCAGCGTGACGAGCGACGCGCTGTGGCGGACCAAGGCGAAGGCCGTGCGCGGCACGATGACGCCCGGCGAGGCGCTGGCGCGCATGCTCGCCGGCACCCGCAGCCGCGCCGTGCAGCTGAGCGCGACCAGCTGGCGCATCGAGGTTGTCGCGCCGACCGCGCAGGTTGCGCGCCGCCGGCAGGAGATATCTCCGCCGCCAGCGCTTCCGCTCCCGACCGACTCCGGAGGGGGGGAGCCGATCATCGTCACGGCGAGCAAGATGGACCAGCCTTATGGGGACTTCCCCGGCGTGGTCCACATGATCGACGGGGAGGACATCGCCTTCGGCGGTGAGCGCGGCACGGATTCGATGCTGTCCCGGCTGGCCAGCGTCGCCTCGACCCATCTCGGCACCGGCCGCAACAAGCTGTTCATCCGCGGCATCGCGGATTCGAGCTTCACCGGCCCCACCCAGGCGACCGTGGGGCAGTATCTGGGCGACCTGCGCCTCTCCTATAATTCGCCGGACCCGGACCTGCGCCTGCACGACATCAAGCGGGTCGAGGTGCTGGAAGGGTCGCAGGGGACGCTCTACGGCGCCGGGTCGCTGGGCGGCATCATCCGCATGATTCCCAACGATCCCGACCCGCGCGGCACGGCGGTGGAAGCGACGGCAGGCGTCAGCGCGACCCAGCATGGCGATCCAGGCGGAGACATCGCCGCGACTTTCAACCTGCCGTTCGGCGAGGGGCGGCATGCGCTGCGCATCACCGGCTATGCGATCAGCGACGGCGGCTACATCGACAACCCGCTGCGCGGCGAGAACGACGTCAACCGCACCCGCATCGCGGGTGGCCGTGGTGCCGCGCGCTTCGACATGGGCGACAACTGGACCGTGGATGTCGGCGGCATCTACCAGTGGACCAATATCGACGACAGCCAATATGCGGACCGCGAAAGCGCGCCGCTGACCCGCAATAGCCAGGTCGTGGAAGGGGCCGGGGCGGAATACGCCATGGCCATGGTCGTCGTGCGCAAGGACTGGGGCAATCTGCGCTTCCAGACCTCCAATGGCTGGGTGCGTCACAGCCTGGACGAGCGCTTCGACGCCACCCGCTTCCCTTCGCGGCCCAATGTGTTCAAGCAATCGACCCAGACCGACATGTGGGTGAGCGAGACGCGGCTGTGGCGGCCGATGGAGGATGGGCTGGGCTGGGTGCTCGGCTTCTCCGCCATCGACAACAGCACCGAGCAGCGCCGCGGCTTCGAGCAGGGCTTCTCCCACATGAGCTCGACCGGCGTGACCAACAAGGTCACCGAGTTCACCGGCTACGGCAAGGTGAGCGTCGAGCTGCGCGACTGGCTGCTGCTGAGCGGGGGCGGGCGGCTCACCCACAGCCGGATCGGCGGCAAGGGCGTGGACGTGCTGCCGACGTTCCGCACCACCGGCGCGGATATCGTGGCCGAGCGCACCGAAACGGAGTTGCTGCCCTCGGTGGAGTTGCTGGGCCATGTCGTGCCCGGCCTGTCGCTCTATGCGCGCTATGAGGAGGGTTTCCGGCCCGGCGGCCTTGCCATCGAGTCCGATTTCGTCCGCCAGTTCCGCAACGATCAGGTCGAAAGCTGGGAGGCGGGCGCGCGCTTCGGCTCGCCGCAGCAGGGCTTCGCCGCGAGCCTCTCGATCGCCCATGCCTATTGGCGCGACATCCAGGCGGACTTCATGGATGGGCGCGGCCTGCCGACCACGGCCAATATCGGCAATGGCAAGATCACATCGATCGCCGGCAGCGTGACGCTGATGCCGACGCCGGACCTGCGCTTCGATCTCAACGCCGTCTATAATCACAGCCGCGTCACCGCGCTGACCCCGGAAGTGGCGCGGCTCGCGGCCGCCTTCCCGATGAACCTGCCGGTCTCGGGATCGTTCATCGGCCTGCCTCCGATCGGGTCGATCGGCCAGTTCGGGCCGGATGCCGCATTCGGCCGCATTCCCAATGTCGCCGACTATGCGGTGCAGGCGAGCTTCGACTATCGCATGCCGGTGCGGCAGGATGAGCTACGCATCGGCGGTTGGCTCAAATATATCGGCCCTTCGCGGCTGGGCATCGGACCGGTGCTCGGCGACGAGCAGGGCGATTATCTCGACACCGGCCTTGCCGCTCGCCTCGGCGACGACCAGCGCGGCGTCTCGCTGACTCTCACCAACCTCTTCGATACCAAGGGCAACCGCTTCGCGCTCGGCACGCCCTTCGACACCACGAGCGGCGGCTTCATCACGCCGCAGCGCCCGCGTACGATCCGGGTGGCTTTCGACTATCGCTATTGAGCCGCAAAGCGGGTCGGCTGTAATTGAGAATCACTTGCAACAGTGTGACCCATTCGCTAGCGCGATCCTCGTTCAGAAAAACGAGGGGTCCCGATGCGTCTTTCCGTTGCACTGCTACCGTAATCGCCGGCGCACCGGCGCTCGCACAGGCCGACGCTGCGCCGGAAGACGAGGCTCGCGATGATATCGTCATCACCGCGGCGCGCACGGTGCTGCCGCCCAACGCCCTGCCGATGACGATCGAGGTGATCGGCGGCGAGACGCTGCAACAGCAGGTCGCGTTGACCGGTTCGGTGACCGATGCGGTCGCGACGCTGACGCCGTCCTTCTCGCCCACGCGCCAGAAGCTCTCGGGCGCGGGCGAGACGCTGCGCGGACGCTCGCCGCTCTATGCGATCAACGGCATTCCGCAGTCGACCCCGCTGCGCGACGGCAGCCGCGACGGCTTCACCATCGACGGCTTCTTCATCGATCGGGTCGAGGTGATCTACGGCTCCAACGCGCTGCAGGGCATTGGCGGCACCGGCGGCATCGTCAACCAGGTGACGGTCGGTGCACCCACCAAGGAGGGGATTTCCGGTCGCGCGCTGCTGCAGGGCACGGCGGACAATGATTTTCACTCGGCGGGTCTTGGCTGGAAGGCGGGCGGCCTGTTCCAGTACAAGGCTGGCGATTTCGACGCGACCGTCGGCGCCGCCTATGAAGATCGCGGCATCTTCTACGATGGCAATGGCCGTCCCGTCGGCATCAACCTCACCCAGGGCGAGACGATGGACTCCCGGACGCTCTCGCTGTTCGGCCGCTTCGGTTATGCGCTCTCGTCCAGCGCGCGGATCGATCTCATCCTCTCCCGCTTCGATCTGGAAGGCAAAGGCGAGTATGTGCCCGTCGCCGGCAACCGTGCGACCGGCGTCACGACCAGCGCGCGGCGCGGCACCCCGCCGCTGCTGGCGGCCGAGAATGTGGCGGAGAGCGCCGCGATCTCGCTCAACGATACCGACCTTTGGGGCGGCAATTTCGTCAGCCAGTTCTTCATCAGCCGCACCCGCGAGACTTTCGGCGCGGACGTGACGCCGCAGCCGAGCCAGCAGGATCCCAAGATCGCGCCCATCGGCACCCTGTTCGACCAGACGCAGAACCGTTCGCGCAAGATCGGCGCGAAGCTGAGCTACGAACGCGCCATCCCCGGCTTCGAGGCGCTGACGACCACGGTCGGCGTCGACCTCCTGTTCGACAAGACGGAGCAGCGGCTGATCGCGACCGACCGTTCCTATGTGCCGCCGACCGACTTCACCAGCCTCGCGCCCTTCGCCCAGATGAACCTCAAGCTGTTCGACGGCAAGCTGCGCCTCGCGGGCGGCGGCCGCTGGGAGAATGTCGAGATCAAGATCGACGACTTCCACACCATCGCTTCGACCACGGCCACCGGCACGCCGCCCAATCCGGCGACCTATGGCGGCGTTGCGGTCGCGGGCGGCAAGCCGACCTTCAGCGATTTCCTGGTCAATGGCGGCGTGATCCTCGAGCCGTGGGCGGGCATCCGCGCTTATGCGAGCTATGCGGAGGGCTTCACCGTGCCGGACGTGGGCCGCATCACCCGCGCGCTGGGCAAACCGAACATCGATATCGACACCTATCTCGACATCAGCCCGATCGTCTCCAACAATCGCGAGATCGGCGTCGAGCTTCACCGTGGCCCGCTGGATGCGAGCGTCACCTATTTCTGGTCGTCGAGCGACAAGGGCCAGCTGCTCATCGCCAATGCCTTCGGTGTCTTCGACGTGCAGCGCCAGCGGGTCGAAATCGAGGGGTTGGAGGTTTCGCTGCGTGTGCAGACGCCGCTTCCCGGCCTGCGCTTGGGCCTCGGCTATGCCGATCTAGCCGGGCGCTATGACAGCGACAATCCGCCGGACGGCATCGTCGATACCGATCTCGATGGTGTGAATATCTCGCCCGACCGCTTCAACGTCTCGGCGACTTACGAGATCGGCCGGTTCTCCGCGCTCTTCCAGACCCAATTCTATCTGTCGCGCACCTATCAGGGGAAGGCAAACCCGGATCAGCGCAACAATTTCGATGGCTATGCCGTGTCGGATCTGAGCTTGCGCTACGACACCGGCCGCTTCGGCGCGTTGACGCTGGCGGCGCAGAACCTCTTCGACGAATTCTACATCGACTATAGCAGCGACACCCGCCTGCCGACCGACAACCTCGCCTATTTCGCCGGACGCGGGCGCACCTTCACGCTCAACTGGGATTATCGCTTCTGATGAAGTGGCTCGACCTCCTGCATCGCTGGGCGGGCGGGCTGGTCGGCCTGATCCTCGCCATGCTGGGCCTCACCGGCGCGATCCTCGTCCATCGCAATGCCTGGGTCATGCTGCCGCATGCCGGGGACGCGCGGGTCACTGACGTTACCGCGCTGGCCGATGCCACCGCGAAGATCATGAGCAATCCTGCCGAGCGTCCGCAGAGCATCTTGTTCGCGAGCGACGGTTTCGGCCTCAACCGGCTGTATCTCGCCAGGGATGCCGGCACCTATACTGATCAGGCGGGCAATGTCGTCACGCGCTGGAGCAGCCAGTGGGAGCGGCCGGAAGCCTGGCTGTTCGACCTGCATCATCATCTCTTCGCCGGCGATGTCGGCGAGACGATCCTCGGCATCGCGGCCCTGTGCGGCCTGTTCTTCGTCCTTTCCGGCATCATCCTGTGGTGGCGCACGCGCAGCACCTTCAGCTTCCGCCTGTGGCCCAAGCGCCTGAGCCGCCCGTCGATCGTCTGGCATCATCGCGATCTCGGCATCGTGATGGCGCCGCTGCTGCTGCTCTCGCTCTACACCGGTTCGGTCTTCGCCTTCCGCCCGATGGCCGGACTGATCCTAGGGCCCGGCACGGAAGCCGATCTCAAGGCAGCGTCCAAGGTGCCGACATACAAGCCAGCGGAGCTCGCGCCGGATTTCGACTGGCGCGCGCTGGTCCGCACCGCGCACGCGCGCTTTCCCGATGCCGAACTGCGCCTCATCGGCGTGGGCCGCGGCGATGGCGGGCTCGTCGGCGTGCGTATGCGCCAGCCGGAGGAATGGCTGCCCAATGGCCGCACCATGCTCTGGTTCGCCGCCGACACCGGCAAGCTGATCGGCCTCCGCGACGCCCGCGCGCTGCCGACCCGCGCGAGCCTCTACAACCGCTTCTATCCGCTGCACGCCGCCAAGGTCGGTGGCCTGCCCTGGCGGATCGTCATGACCGCCTCGGGCCTCGCACTTTTCATGCTGGGCACCTTCGCGGTCTGGACTTTCTGGTTCAAGCGGCCAAAGCCGCGCCCCGCGCCCCGGCGAGCGCCCTTGCCGACCTGAGCGGTCCATCGCGGCCTCGACGCCGTTGACATTGTGCCGTATGTGTGAGGATATAGCTTTATCCGAAAAGGGGCATCGTCGATGCACAAGGGCCGTTTGCTGATCGCGCTTTCGCTGCTCGCCATGGCGTTGCCCGTCATGGCGCAGACGGGTCAGCGCCCCCAGCCTGCCTGCCCCGCGACGCCCGCCGCGCTGCCGAAGGATCTGGCAAGCTGGCGATCGCCGATCCAGACCGGTGCCGCGACCGATGCGGACGGCGCAGCCGCCACTGGGCTCGTCATGGGCCAGGCGATCGACCTCGATCTTTTCCCGACGCCGCAGGTCAAATACGCCGTGCTCCCCGAGCGTCCCGGCGCACCGGCCAGCCATGGCGGCCTGGCGATGTTCCAGATCGATGAAGCCGGTGTCTATCGCATCGCCATCGACAACGCCGCCTGGCTCGATGTCGTTTCCGACGGCAAGGCCCTCGCCTCGGTCAGGCACGGCCACGGGCCGGACTGTTCCGGCATCCGCAAAATGGTCGACTTCAAGCTCGAGCCAGGCATCTACGTGCTACAAATGGCCGGCAGCAGCGGGCCGACGCTGCGCGTGTTGCTGATGCGCGCGCCAGCCGGGTAAGCGTCCGGTCAGCGGGGGCGGTTTCAGACCGCCGCCGCCACGCCCAGCCACCGCGCCAGCCTGGGCATCCGTGGCAGCGCCAGTCGCTCGAACAGCCACAGCGCCACCAGCGATCCGGCCAGCATCGGCAGCAGCGCTGCCAGCACCAGCAGGATTGCGACCACGCCGCCCATCCGCGCCGGGATGGACGCTGGCGGCGGCGCGCCCAGCGCATCGGCTGGCTTGCGCCGGCGCCAGAGGATGAAACCGCTCACCGCCAGCGTGACGAGGCCGAGCGCGGTCAGCACGCCGATCAGCTGGTTCACCCAGCCGAACAGCTGTCCCTCGTGCCAGGCAATGCCGTAGCCGACGATGCGGTCGACGAGATGGCCGTCGGCGAAGCGCTCGCGGCTCAGTTCCCGTCCGCTCGCCGGATCATAAGTGACGGTCGCGCGCAGCGGGCGATCCTGCGCTTCCGAGCGCACGGTCCACACCGGCGCGCCCGCATTACCGAAGCGCCCCGGCGCACCCGGCGGCGTGACCATCACCGGGAAGGCCATCGCTTCGGCCTGTGCGCGCACGATGATCATGTCGAGCCCGGCGGCGGGGGGCGCGGCGCCATGAGCGGCATGGGCATCGGCAGGGTCGTGGCCCTGCATCATCGCATCATGGTCATGGCCTTCGTGCAGGTCGCCGCCCGGCGCCTCGCCACCCAGCGTCCAGTCCTGCTCGGCCTTCACCCAGCCCAGTTCGGCGCGCACGCTCTTGAAGGCCCTACCCCACAGGCCCGCCCAGGGCAGGCCGGTCGCCAGCAGCACCAGCGCGAGGCCGGAGATCCAGAAGCCGGTCACGGCGTGGAGATCGCGCCAGAAGACCCGCTTGCCCTTGCGCAGGCGCGGCCAGAGCACGCCGGCCAGTCCCCGGTCGCGCGGCCACCAGAGATAGAGACCGGAGGCGATCATCACGATCGCCCAACTCGCCGCCAGTTCTACCAGCCAGCTGCCTCGCTTGCCGAGCAGCAGCTGGCCGTGGATGCGCTTGTCGAACTCCATCAGCCGCGCCTCGGGGTCGAGGCTGCCGAGCACGCTCCCGTCCGGCGCGACGAACACGTCGCGCATCGCCCGGCCGTCGGGCATGGCGAGGTGGATCATCGCGGCGTCGCCGGGCCGTTCGGGCAGACGATAGCTGTGCAGCCGCGCGCCGGGGAAGGCGGCGAGGGCGGCGCCCACCTGCGCGCTCGGCAGCACGACGCGCGCGACCGTGCCGCCGTTGAACGCGCGCTCCTCCCACCGCTCGACCTGCGGCTTGAAGAGGTAGGCGGCGCCCGTCAGCGAGAGCAGCAGGATGAAGGGGATGACGACCAGCCCGGCATAGAAGTGCCAGCGCCAGATGGTGCGATAGAGCGCGGCGCGGTTGATCTTGAATGTCATAGGGTCCAGCCTGCTTCGAGGATGAAGGTGCGCTGGGGATAGGGATGATAGACCCAGGCGCGGTCGTTGGTGATGTTGTCGATCCCGGCCGAGAGGCGCAGATGATCGGTCGGATGCCAGTTGAGCCGGGCGTCGAGCGCGAACAGCTGGGAGGTGAAGCCGAAGGTGTCGCCGCGCTGCAGCCCGAACAGATCGGTATTGGGCTGACTGGCATAGCGCAGGCCCACGGAGCCCTGCACCGCGGTGCTCACATCATAGCGCAGATTGGCATTGAGCCGCCATTTCGGAATGCGGGGAAATTGCACGCCCTCGGCCGATGGATTGGACGCATTGCGCAGTGTCCTGCTGTCGACATAGGCGACATTGCCTTCGATCGTCATGCCATCGATCGGCCAGTCGCGCGTCTCGGCGATTGCCTCCATGCCCCATTGCCGGGTCAGGTCGATATTCTTGTAGTTGGAGGTCGAGACGCCGTTCTGGTTGAAGCCGTAGAACTGGAAAATCGTGTTTTCGACCCGCTGGTAGAACAGCGAGCCGGTCAGGCGGACGGCGCCCCAGTCGCGCGAGACGAGCAGGTTTGCGTCCCTGCTGCGCTCCGGCTTGAGATTGGGGTCGAAGCTGTTGAGATTGAAAGTGCCGTCGCCGTTCAGACTCCCCTGAAACAGTTCGCCCACCGTCGGGAAGCGCGTCGCCATGGCGAGGCTGAGCTGGAGCAGGGGGCCGTTCAGGTCGATTTGCCCGGAGATCGTGGGGTTGATCGCCGTTTCGTGACGGGCGGCATAACGGTTGGTGACGATGCGGTTGGTTTGCGCGCCGGTGCCGATCCGGGAAAGCCCGCCGTCGAACGCACGCCAGTCGTCGAACCTCAGCCCGGCGCTGAGCTTGGCGTTGGGGGCGATCTCCAGCTCATCCTCACCCCAGATCGAGAGGATACGCGTCTTGCCGAAGGTCTCGCTGGCGAACGTCTTACCGGCCTCGCTGGTCCAGTTGGCAAGCGTCGTGTTGAGCGTGTCGGTCTGATAGAGGCTGGCCGTCGCGCCGAGCGCAATGTGATTGCCGCCGCCCCGATGCTCGATGACGAGGTCGCCGGTGTACCAGCCGGTAGGCCCTGACTCCGCGAGCTTGCCCGAGCCACTGGCCTGGCCCTTCGCATAGCCGTCCGATGTGAACGCCTTCATGGTCGGGATCCGGTAGGTGGAGAGCGCCAGCCGCGCTGCCCAGCCGTCGCCGAGATCGGCGGCGATCCGGCCGCCGAGCAGATATTCGTCGCGCTCCGTGCGCGCCCAGTTCGCGCCCGATGCCGTGAAGCTTTGGCTGCCAATGCGGACCGTGCCTTCGCAGACGGGGCCGCCGGTCGCGTCGCGCAGATAGCAGTCCGGCGCGTGCTGATCGTCCAGATTGCGCCAATAGGCAAAGAGGAGCTGGCCGGTGATCGCCCCGTCGTCATAACCGATCTTGGCTTTCGCCTGCTTCTGGGCGATGAGCGCGGGCGATTGGGCGGCGAAGATCGGATTGACGGCGGAGCCAGGCACCGCCGGCGTCGGCTGACCGGCGGGCACGCGCTCCAGGCCGGTGCCGGCGGCGGTCGCCTCGATCTGGCGGGGGTCGACGAGCGCGCCGGTGACGAGGGTGCCGGCAGTACCGGCGACCGGGATCAATCCGTAGAAGGACATCGGCTGGCCTTCGTTGCGGAAATAGCGGCCGGTGACGCGGATCGACCATGGGCCGTCCGCCTGCTTGAGGCCGAACCCGGCCTCGACCGATCCGCCGAGATAGTCGCCGTCCGTGCCGAACTGGCGATAGGGTTGCGCGATGCCCTGGACGGTGACGAATGCCTCGGTTCCGCGGGGATTGCGTGTCGTGATGTTGACGATGCCGCCCATCGAATTGCCGACATAGCGCGACGAATAGGGGCCGTAGACGATGTCGAACTGCTCGACCTCGCCGGGACCGACCACGCCCCATTTGGGCGCGAAGGCAAAGCTGTTCCCGAGAAAGTTGGAGACGACGAAGCCGTCGATCATGACCAGTGCCCGCGCGCTCTGGGCCGAATGGGTGCCGCGGAACCCCGGGACGCCGTTGCTGTCGCCGGCGTAGCGCTTGCGCACGAAGAAATCCGGCGCATATTTCATCAGGTCTTCGACGTTGACCGCGTTGATCGCGTCGAACTGTTCCTTGCCGAGCGAGACGGAGAGGCCGCGCGGGACCACCGTGATCGGCGCCTCCTGCTGGCCGACGACGAGAATGGCGTCGGCCTCTTCGGCGGCGGTGGCCGCGGAGTCTTCAGCCATGGCGGGCGCGGCGACCAGCATGGCCGCAAGCACAAATATATGGAAACGCAAGATACTTCCCCAGGTCCGGACACGGAAAGGCGCGCGGCTCTGGGCCACGCGCCGGCGGTCAGGCGGGGAGGGGCGGTCCTATGGCCGGCGGCGGCGGCGCGGCGAGGCGATGGACGGTGAGGTCGGCGATTGCCGCGCCCTGGGACAGGCGCTGGAGCGCAAGCAGGGGCAGCAGGATGAACGGCGCGACCGCCTCGACCAGCCCGCCGGCAAAGCCGCCCGCGAAGGCGCAGGGGGCATCCGCCGCCTTGTGCTTCTCGCCGGGCGCCGGGGCATCCTTGCGGATGTCGAGCACCATCGTGGCCGGGCCGGTGCCGGTGCAGAGCTGGACGACCAGCTTGCCGTCGCTGGCGACGGGCATGAAGCCCGCCGGCGCCAGCACGCGCATGGCGAGCACGAGCAGAACGATCACGGCAAAGATGCCGCGCGCCGCGTTCGAACGTCGAATCACCCCATGCATGCCGCGCCGTTAGACGGGTTGGGAGCGGTTGTCATCAGCCGCCGCCGGATAGCGCGCGAGGCCGGTCCTAGCGCGCCTGCTCGTCCGCGTTGGTCGGGAGGTGCTGGAGCGCTTCCTCGTCCGGCTCGATGCCGGTGACGCCGATGATCCGCGCGACAGTGCCGTAGTGGCCGATGCACATGACGAGGTTGATGACCACGCGGTCGCTCACATGCTTGCGCAGTTCGCCAAGCGTCTCGTCGCTCGGCGCGACGTTGCGTACGACGTCGTCCGTGAACCGCGCGACCGCGGCGAGCCGGGGGTCGAGCCGTTCATACTGCACCGCACCGATCGCCTCGATCTGCTCGTCGGTCAGGCCGACGGCCTTGGCGATGCTGAGATGCTGGTGAAGCTCGTACTTGCTGTTGCAGAGATAGCCGACGCGCAGGATCGCGGTCTCGCGCAGGAGCGGATCGAGATTGTCCGGCGTCGAGATGCCGTAGCCGAGCTGGCCGGCGGCCTGGAAGATCGCCGGCGAGGCATGGGCCGCCATGCGCACGATGTTGATCGGCGTTCCGGCGAGCATCTTCTGCACCGTCGGATCCAGCTTGCTCACGTCGGGATAGGGAATTCGCGGCATGACCTCTCCTGATTGTTTCGCTGATGGAAATATCGTTTCATATTTTTGGTCGATGCGCTCGACTCGCCTGTCAGTGGCCCTTATAAGTTCCCGGCAAGACGGCGCCAGAGAGGCTCCGGGAAAATTCGGAGGGGTGCAACGTGAGGCAACACGAATTTCCGGCGGCGCCACTCGGCTATTCCCAGCCCGGTGAGATCGTGGCAGAGCGTTGCAGATGACAATTGCAACCACCAGCGAAGAGGAAGCGGCCGGCGTCGCAAGTGCCGGCGGCGTGATGGCAATCCGCCTCGTGCTTGAAATCCTGGAGGCGCTGGCGACGCGGGAGACCGTGGGCGTCACCGAGCTTGCCAAGGCGCTCGACACCACCAAGGCCCGCGTGTTCCGCCATTTGCGCACGCTGGTCGATCAGCGTTATGCGATCCAGAATGAGGCGAGTGAGCGTTACGCGGCCGGTCCGCGCCTGCTGGCGCTCTCGCGCGCGGCGACGCTGACGCCGCATGACGGCCTCATCCGGCTGGCCCGGCCGACGCTGATGCGGCTGCGCGATGCCTTCGGCCACACGGTCAACCTCTCGCTGGCCTATGGCGATACAGCCTCCATCGTCGAGACGATCCCCGGCAATGCGCTGATCGGCGTGGTGATGCATGTTCACACGCACATGCCGCTGCACGCGACGGCGGCGGGCAAGCTGCTGCTGGCGGAGCGGCTGGTGACGGCCGGCAAGCTCCCCAAGGAGCCGCTCAACAAATATACCGAGAACACGATTATCGACCTGGAATCGCTGCGCATGGAGTTGCAGCGGGTGCAGGAGCAGGGCTGGGCCGGCGCGCCCGAAGAAATCGTGCTCGGCATCAACGCGCTGAGCGCTCCGATCCGCGATCATCGCGGGGAACTGGTCGCGATGATCTCCGTGCTGAGCTCGATCCAGTTCATTCCACGTCAGCCGCCGCGCGAGCTGATCGAGGCAGTGAAGGCCGCCGCGGCCGAAATCACGCACGAATTGAGCCTCTAAAAGGCTCATCCTCCACAACTTCGTGTTGACAAGTGGAATGGCGTCTTGTGAGACGAAACATATGTGCGCGGTAACAAAGCGCCGAATCCACAGGGAGGAACAGGCCGATGGCCGGAGGAGTCGCCGCCGCTGATGTGAATGTCAGCCCGAACTGGGTCGGCCGGGCGCTGGACGGGGAGGGCGACTGGAAAGTCCGGTCCCGCGCGCCGTACCTCATCGGGCTCCTCATGCTGTTCGACAGCTGGGACAGCATCGTCATCGCCTATGCGCTGCCGCTCATCATCAAGGAATGGTCGCTCTCCGCCCTATCGGCGGGAACGCTCGTCTCGGCCGGCTATGGCGGGCAGTTCCTCGGTGCGATCATGTTCGGGTCAGTGGCCGAGCGCTATGGCCGCCTGCCCGTGCTGCGCTGGCTGGTCGCGATCATGAGCGTGCTGGCGGCCTTGTGCGCCGTCGCCGACACATACGATCATCTGCTGATCATCCGCTTCGTGCAGGGGCTTGCCATCGGCGGGGCGCTGCCGGTCGCGATCAGCTATGTGAACGAGATCGCCCCCACCGCCACGCGCGGGCGCTTCTTCGGCAGTTTCCAGTTCCTGATGGTTGCCGGTTTCGGCGCCGCCTCGGTCGCAAGCGCCTTCATCGTGCCTTATTATGGCTGGCGGCCGGTCTTCGCGGTCGGCGCCGTGCCGCTCGCCATCCTTCCGTTCACCTTCATGCTGCCGGAATCGCCGCGCTGGCTCGCCGCGCGCGGTCGCGTGGCCGATGCGGTGCGCTCGCTGGCGCGCCTGGGCGTGGGCGAGGGGCAGGCGCCGCTGCCCGCAGATGCCGCCATCCAGCCGGCGAGCGAGCGGGTGCCCTTCGCGCTGCTGGTCGCGCCGGGCAGTCGTGCCAAGTTCTTCATCACCATGGCCTTGTGGTTCCTCACTTATCTCGTCTCGTTCGGCCTCACGACCTGGATGCCCTCGCTGTATGTGAGCGTGTTCAAGATACCGCTGGCCGAGGCGCTGTCCTTCGGCATCATCAGCTCGGCCATCATCTTCCTGCTGCCGCTGCTGCTGCGCCAGACGATCGACAGGATTGGCCGCCGCCCGCCCGCGATGATCGGCATCGCGCTCGGCGGCCTCGCGCTGTTCGTCATCCCGTTCCTGCCGCCCACGGCGATGCCCGCGATCGTCACCTTCGCCATCCTCGGCGCGGTCGGCATCTCGATCGGCGCGATGGTGCTGTGGCCCTATTCTGCCGAGATCTTCGAGACGCGCATCCGTTCCCTCGCGCTCGGCACGATGAGCAGCACGGCGCGCGGCGCCTCCATGCTGACCCCGGTGGTGGTCGGCGGCATCCTCCAGGCGACGGGCTCGGTCACGCCGATCTTCCTGATCTTCGGCGCCTGCTCGATCGCCGCCGCCGCGCTCTGGTATTTCGGCACGCGGGAGACGGCGGGCAGCGAGATAGGCTGAGCGCGGCGCATCTGCGCATCCTGTCTGGAGCATATCGGAAGGTTATTTGATCCGGGGCGGAAGCGGCGATCTTGTGCCCTTGCGCCAGGTCGCACGCCGCGAGACGAAGGTGTTGGCTGCCGGAACAGCTAAGGAGGGAGTGAAGGATGACCCGCAGCGTTGGTGAATGGTTGGCGGATTTGGGACAGGCGATGGCCGCGCCCGCGTCGGCCGACTGGTCGGCCCTCTTCGTGGAGGACTGTTACTGGCGCGATCTCGTCGCGCTCACCTGGTCGATCGAGACGATGGAAGGCCGTGCCGCCATTGCGGACATGGTCGCGAGCCAGCAGCCCGTCCAGAAAGCCGGCGCTTTCAGGCTCGACGATCCCGCGCTGCAACTGACCGACGACAATCAGGGCTGGTTCACCTTTGAGACCGCGACGGCGCGCTGCCGGGGCCATGTCCAGCTTGAGGACGGCAAGGCCAAGGTGGTGATGACCGCCATCGTCGAGCTGATCGGCTTCGAGGAGCCGGGTGGCGCGCGCCGGCCGCTGGGGCTGGAGCACAAGGCCGCCAAGGGCCGCACTTTCTGGCCGGATCACCGCATCGAGGAGGAGCAGACGCTCGGCCACACGGTGCAGCCTTCTTGCCTCATCGTCGGCGGCGGCCAGAACGGCCTGCAGCTCGCGGCGCGGTTCAAGCGTCTCGGCGTCTCCGCGCTGGTCGTGGACTCGCTGCCGCGCCCCGGCGACTGCTGGCGGGTGCGCTACAAGTCGCTGCATCTCCATGACTCGATCTTCATGGATCACTTCCCCTATCTGGCCTTTCCGGATCACTGGCCGCTCTACACGCCGGCCGCGAAGATGGGCGACTGGCTCGAGCTCTATGCCAAGGCGATGGAGCTCGACATCTGGAACAGCACGACCTGCACCGCCGCGCGCTATGACGAGGCGAAGCAGGAATGGGTGGTGACGCTGCTGCGCGACGGGCACGAGATCATCGTGCGGCCGAAGCATTTCGTGCTCGCGACCGGCCTTTCCGGCGCCAAGAACATGCCGCGCATCAAGGGCATGGAGCGGTTCCAGGGAACGCTGTGCCACTCCGCCGATCATAAGGTGGATGGCATCATGACGGGCAGGAAGGTCGTCGTGATCGGCGCCAACAACAGCGCGCACGACATCTGCACCGACATGTGGGAAGCCGACGCCGACGTGACCATGGTCCAGCGTTCACCGACCATCGTGGTGCGCGCCGAGACGATGCGCGGCATGGCCGAGCGGCTGCCTTATGCCGATCCGGCCATCCCGACCGATTTCGCCGACCTCATCATGGCGGTGACGCCGTTCCGCATGCAGGATGCTGGCGACGTGGGCCTCACCGATCTGCTCAAGGAGATCGACGCGGACTTTTACGCGGCGCTCGAGAAGAGCGGCTTCCTGCTCAGCCATGGCGAGGATGGTACCGGCTTCCTCGCGGCCTATCGCCGCACCGCATCGGGCTATTATATCGATGTCGGCGGCTCGGAGCTGATCGCCAATGGCGAGGTGAAGCTGGCCCAGGGCGAGATCGCCGAGATCACCGAGGGCGGCGTGCTGATGGAAAGCGGCGACTATCTGCCCGCCGACATCATCGTCTGTGCGACCGGCTACCGGCCGATGAACGAGTTCGTCGGCAAGCTCATTTCGCCCGAGGTGGAGCGCAAGGTCGGCCGCTGCTGGGGGCTCGGTTCCGGCACGGATGGCGACCCAGGCCCGTGGGAAGGCGAGCTGCGCAACATGTGGAAGCCCACCGCGCAGGACGCGCTGTGGTTTCAGGGCGGCAATCTCATGCAGTCGCGTTTCCACTCGCTGCACCTCGCGTTGCAGATCAAGGCGCGGCTGGAGGGGCTGGCGACGCCGGTGTATCGCGGGCATCTCGAGAAGGTCGCCGAACCGGCGGAATGACCTGTCCTACAGGGCGTCGTTCATGGCATCGACCTGAATAGGAAGCGCGAGCTTCCGTTCTTTGATGCCGTGAAAAAATCCATGAAAATCCGTTGCTTGACCCGCCACGGAGCGAAGTTTCCTGCGATCTCCATGCGCCATATGTGTGAAGTTTCGGAAGATTGGCCCTGAAACCGGCAGAAATGCGCCATTCTTCCTCTGAGATAGGGCGCGCGAAACGTCGTTTTTCACGCTTCCTTGAGTGAAGTTGGGGCCGGAAAGGCGTCGCACGGTGCTGCCAGCCGCGCGGCGACTCCGCGCCGCGCGACGGTTCGGCGCCGCTCCTTGAAAATCCCCCGCGCAAGTTCCTTATTGGACGGAACGGCGGCGCGCCCCTCGCGTTGGCCCGTCGAGAGGAGCGCATATGAACGGTCGATCACGCAACTGGATGTGGGCGGACGCGGTCGATCTGATCGACCGGATGCAGCGCCTCCACCAGCAGAGCTTCGCGCCCGCGCGCCCGGTCGGCGGCATGCCCAGCTGGGAGCCGCCGTGCGACATGATCGAGACAGCAGCCGAACTGCTTGTGTTCGTCGCGCTGCCCGGCGTCGATCTCGACCAGACAGACGCCTTCATCGAGGGTGGCATCCTCGTCGTGCAAGGCCAGCGCATTCTGCCGCCCGAACTGCGCCGCGCCCGCATCCACCGCATGGAGCTGCCGCAGGGCCGCTTTGAGCGCCGCTTGCCGCTGCCGCAGGGCCATTATGACAATGTTCGCCGGTCGAGCGCGCATGGCTGCCTGCTGGTGACGCTCCACAAGGTGACGGGAGGGACGCGCTGATGGCGACGCTTGCAGATAACGAGAAGCCCACGGCCGAGGCCCCCACGCTGCCCGAACTGCCGGAGGACGCGATCATCGTGGTTCCCGTGCGCAACTTCGTGCTGTTCCCCGATGTCGTCATGCCGCTCTCTGTCAGCCGTGCCATTTCGGTGAGCGCGGTGCAGGCGGCGATGCGCGAGAGCCGGCCGATCGGCATCCTCGCCCAGCGCGATGCGGCCGTAGACACGCCGACCGGCAACGACATGCATCGCATGGGTACGCTCGCCAATGTGCTGCGCTATGTGACGGCGGACGACACGCATCATCTGATCGTGCAGGGCGAGGGGCGCTTCCGCGTCATCGAGTTTCAGGAAGGCTGGCCATTTCTCGTCGCGCGGGTCGAGCAGATCGCCGAGGTGGACCCGCTGACGCCGGAGATCGAGGCGCGCACGATCAATTTGCGCAAGCAGGCGCTGGAGACGGTCGCGCTGCTGCCGCAGGCGCCGCAGGGCATTGCCGAGGCGATCCAGAACATTCCCTCGGCTTCTGCGCTGGCCGACACGGTGGCGGCCTATATCGACATCGAGCCGAGCCAGAAGCAGGAGATCCTTGAGACGCTCGCGCTCGAAGCCCGGCTCGAGAAGGTCTCGACCTTGCTTGCCCAGCGCCTGCAGGTGCTGCGCCTCTCGGCCGAGATCGGCAAGGACGTGCAGGAGACGCTGACCGGGCGCCAGCGCGAGGCGATCCTGCGCGAGCAGATGGCGGCGATCCAGCGGCAGCTCGGCGAGGATGACGGCAAATCGGCCGAGATCGCCGAACTGACCGAGAAGATCGCCAAGGCCGCCATGCCGCCGGAGGTCGAGAAGGAAGCGACCAAGGAGTTGCGCCGGCTGGAGCGCATGCCGGAGGGCGCGGCCGAGCATGGCATCATCCGCACCTATCTCGACTGGCTGACCGAATTGCCCTGGGCGCTGCCCGAGGCCGAGAAGGAGATCGACATCAAGCGGGCGCGGGAGATCCTCGACGAGGATCATTACGGGCTCGACAAGATCAAGCGGCGGATCATCGAATATCTCGCGGTGCGCAAGCTCGCGCCGGAAGGGAAGGCGCCGATCCTGTGCTTCGCCGGGCCTCCGGGTGTCGGCAAGACCTCGCTTGGCCAGTCGATCGCGCGCGCCATGGGCCGCCCGTTCACGCGCGTCAGCCTTGGCGGCGTGCATGATGAGGCGGAAATCCGGGGGCACCGCCGCACCTATATCGGTGCGATGCCCGGCAACATCATCCAGGCGATCCGCAAGGCCGGCACGCGCGATTGCGTGATGATGCTCGACGAGATCGACAAGATGGGACGCGGTATTCAGGGCGATCCCTCTGCCGCGATGCTGGAGGTGCTCGACCCGGAGCAGAACGGGACGTTTCGGGACAATTATCTCGGCGTGCCGTTCGACCTGTCGCGTGTCGTGTTCATCGCCACGGCCAACATGCTGGACACGATCCCCGGCCCGCTGCGCGACCGCATGGAGATCATCACGCTCGCGGGCTACACCGAGGAGGAGAAGCTGGCTATCGCGCGGCGCTACCTCGTGAAGCGCCAACTGGACGCCAATGGCGTGACCGCCGAGCAGGTCGAGATTGACGATGCCGCACTGGCCGCGATCATCGAATATTATACCCGCGAGGCCGGCGTCCGGAACCTGGAGCGGGAGATCGGCAAGACGATCCGCCATGCCGCCGTGCAAATCGCGGAAGGGTCGCAGACACATGTGGCGATCACCGAAGCGGATCTGAACGAAACGCTCGGCGGGCGCCGGTTCGAGGATGAGGTTGCCCAGCGCACCAGCGTGCCCGGCGTCGCGACCGGCATGGCCTGGACGCCGGTGGGCGGCGACATCCTGTTCATCGAGGCGACGAAGATGCCGGGCGGCGGGCGGATGACGCTCACCGGCCAGCTTGGCGACGTGATGCGCGAAAGCGCCCAGGCCGCCTGGAGCCTGCTGCGCAGCCGCGCCGCCAGCATGGGCATCGATGCCGAGGCGTTCGAGAAGAACGACGTGCATGTCCACGTCCCCGCGGGCGCGACGCCCAAGGACGGGCCGAGCGCGGGCGTGGCGATGTTCCTGGCGCTGTCCTCGCTGTTCCTCGGGCGCACCGTGCGCAGCGACACCTCGATGACCGGCGAGATTTCGCTGCGCGGCCTCGTGCTGCCGGTCGGCGGCATCAAGGAGAAGGTGGTCGCGGCGGCCGGCGCGGGCATCAAGCGCGTCATGCTGCCGGCCCGCAACAGGCGCGACTATGACGACATCCCCGCCAGCACACGGGACAAGCTGGAATTCATCTGGCTGGAGAAGGTCGAGGATGCGCTTGAAGCGGGGCTTGATCCGGAGGTGGTCCCCGAGGGAGGGGAGCATCACCAGAGCTAGTTGCCGTCACCCCAGCGAAAGCTGGGGTCACATCCGGCGACAGCGCTCCTCCGCACGAGAACCCAGCTTTCGCTGGGATGACGGTGTTGGGCAAGCTCGACCTATCCCTGAGGAGTGCGAAGGCAGGAGCCTAGAGCGGTCTGGTACTTCGGTTGGGCCCTGGGCTCCTGCTTTCGCAGGAGCACTGTGCGCTAGAACATCCCGTTCACATTGGGGCCGTCGGTCACGACATCCTGCGACACGTCCCAGTGCTCGGCGATCAATCCGTTCTCGATCCGGAAGATGTCCATCACGGCGAAGCCTTTGTCGTCCGGCCAGCGGCGGACATGATAATGGACGATGACATGGTCCGCGTCAGCGAACATGCGTTTCACCTCATGCACGGCCTCCGGGCTCTGCACCTTGATGAAGTCGAGAAAGGCCTTCAGCGGCTCGCGGCCGTCCTCGACCGTCGGATTATGCTGGATATAGTCGGGCGCGATGAAGCGGTCGACTGCGCCCGAATCCATCGGGTTGAGGACCTCGTCGAACAGCCCGCGCACCAGGGCGAGGTTGACTTCCTCCTCTTTCGTATACCGCATGCCCTCTCCTCTTGCGCTTGTGCGAGCGCTCCTTCAGACCAGCTAATCGAGGGGCGTGCAAGGCCGGGAGAGGTGACGAGGGAATGAGCGAGGCGGATTTCATCATCGTGGGCGCGGGCAGCGCCGGCTGCGTGCTCGCCAATCGCCTCAGCGCCGATGCCGGCTCGCAGGTCGTGCTGCTGGAGGCCGGCGGCGAGTGCCGTCACCCGATGATCGACATGCCGCTCACCTGGATGCAGGCCTCTGCGATGGACCGTTTCATCTGGGGCAACCAGAGCGAGCCGGACCCGCACCGCGACGGGCGCTCGGAGCCGGTGCCGCGCGGCCGGTTGATGGGCGGCTGTTCCTCGATCAACGGCACCATGTATGTTCGCGGCCATCGTGCAGACTATGACGGTTGGCGCGACATGGGTCTGCCCGGCTGGGGCTATGACGATGTGCTGCCCTATTTTAAGCGCTCCGAGGCCAACTGGCGCGGCGAGACCGCAGTGCATGGCGGATCGGGTGAGATGCACGTTTCGGCGATGGAGCCGGACCCCACGCTGTTCCCCGCCTTTCTGGAAACGGCCGCTCAACTCGGCTATCCCGCCGAGCCGGATTTCAACGTGCCCGAGCCGGACGGCTTCGGCATCCCCGATTGCACGATCCGGAAGGGGCGTCGCCACAGCACGGTGCGCGCCTTCATCGATCCGGTGAAGAACCGCCGGAATCTCAAGGTCGAGACCGGGGCGTTCGCGACCCGCATCCTCGTCGAGAATGGCCGCGCGGTCGGCGTCGAGTTCCGGCAGGGCGGCGCGCTGCGGCAGATCCGTGCGCGGCGCGAGGTGATCGTCAGCGGCGGCGCGATCAACTCGCCGCAGATCCTCATGCTTTCCGGCATCGGTCCGGCCGCGCACCTCAGGGAGATGGGCATCGAGGTGGTCCTGGACTCCCCCGGCGTCGGCGAGAACCTGCAGGATCATCCGATCGCGCTCAGCTTCTGGTCAGCATCCGGCCCGTTCGCCTTCGACGACAAGCTGCGGGTCGACCGCCTGGCCTGGAACGCGATCCGCTGGCAGCTGTTCGGCACTGGCACGATGGCGCAGAGCCCCATGTCTATTCAGGGCTTCCTGCGTTCGTCGCCCGCGCAGGAGCGGCCGGACCTGCAGTTCCAGATCGTCCATTCCAGCTATCAGGCGCGGCCCTGGTTCCCCGGTTGGCGCAAGGGAGCGGGACATCAATATTCGCTGGGCGCGCTGCTGCTCGATCCGGAGAGCCGTGGCGCGATCACGCTGGGTTCGCGCGATCCCGATGCGCTGCCCAAAATCCTGCTCAACTTCATGGCGGCGGAGGGCGACAGGCTGCGGCTGCGCGAATCCATCCGCTTCATGCGCCGCTTCTTCGGTACGCTGCCGGCGAAGATGCTGGTCGGCGCGGAACTTGCTCCCGGCCCGGAGGCGGCAAGCGACGAGGCGATCGACGGCTGGCTGCGCGCCACGGTGATGAGCGGCGGCCACCCGGTCGGCACCTGCGCCATGGGCACGGGCGCCGATGCGGTGCTGGACGCGGAGCTGCGCGTGCGCGGCATTGAAGGGCTTCGCGTGATCGACGCCTCGTCCATGCCCCGGATCATTCGCGGCAACACCAATGCGCCGGTCATCATGATGGCGGAGAAGGGCGCAGACCTGATCCTGGGGAAGGCGGCGCTGGCGGCGCAGGCTGCGTGACTTAGAAATACCGTTCGCCCTGAGCTTGTCGAAGGACCGTTCTTCTTCCGGATACCCGAGGAAGAAAAGGACAGCCCTTCGACAAGCTCAGGGCGAACGGCAATAGGAAGCGGGGGAGAGAGAATGAGCGAAGTAAAGATGGCGGCATCAGCGTCCGGCGCCAGTAAGGCGCAGGCCATTCTCATTGGCATCCTCTGCTTCGCGATCATGATCGTCGACGGCTATGATATCGGCGCGATGCCGATCATCGTGCTTCACCTCGCCGGTCGCTGGGGCGCCGAGGCGGCGAGCTTCGGCCCCGCGCTCTCGGCGGTCGTGATCGGCCTCGGTGTCGGCGCCTTCTTCTTTGCGCCGCTGGGCGACAAGTTCGGACGCCGATGGACCACCATCGCTTCGCTGGCGATCATCAGCCTCGCGACGCTGGGCACTGCCTCCGCCGGGAACGTGACGACGCTGTTTTGGTGGCGGCTGCTCACCGGTACCGCGCTCGGTGCCTGCCTGCCCAATGTGCTGGCGATCCTTGCCGAGATCATCCCCGCGCGCCGCCGCGCCAGCACGATCGCTTTCGTCTCGTGCGGTATCCCGGTCGGTGCCGCGATGGCCGGTGCGGTGGGACCGGTCTTCCTGAACGCGCAGGGCTGGCAGGCAGTGTTCGTCATCCCCGGCCTGCTCATGCTGATCCTGACCGTCGTGGTCGCCCTCGCCCTGCGCAAGGTGCCGATGCCGGCCGCGCCTTCAGCACCCGCACGCAAGACGGGTTGGCGCTGGACGGACATTCCGATCCTCGCGCCGCTCGGCCAGGGCTATGCGCTGCGCACGATCATCTTCTCTGGTCTGTTCTGCTTCAACGCGTTGAGCATGTACATGCTGGCGAGCTGGCTGCCGACCATTGCCCAGCGCACCGGCTTCACGCTTATCACCGCGTCGTTGCTGGCCTCTGTGGTCCAGCTTGGTGGCCTGTTCGGCGGGCTGTTGCTGGCGACACAGATCGATCGGCATCGCACGATCGGTGCGCTGCTGACCGGCTATGCGCTGGTCGGGGCGGCGCTCGTCGGCCTGGCCTTGGCCGCGCCGGCGCCAATCGTCTGGGGCGGGATCCTGCTGGTGATCGGCATGGGCGTGGGTGGCGCCCACATCGCCCTGCCGGCCGTCGCGGCGAACATCTATCCCGCGACGATGCTTTCGGCGGGCATCGGCCTCGCCGTCACCGTGGCGCGGATCGGTGCGATGGCGGGTCCGATGGCGGGAGCAGCGCTCGTCGCGCGGAACGTCTCGTCGGGCGGCTTCTTTCTGACCCTGCTTCTCCCGGTCGCAGGCTGCGTGCTCTGCGTCCTCGCCTTCGCCCGTGCGCGTGTCGCGGATGGGCCCTCGGAACAGACGCACGCGGAGCGCGTTGCAGCGGAATGAGCGACGATCCCTTCTGCCTCCGGCGCTTCGTCGAGGCGCAGGAGCAGATTTATCCGCACACGCTGGCCGAAATCCGCGCGGGCGCCGAGCGCAGCCATTGGATGTGGTTCATCTTTCCGCAGAATCTCGGCCTTGGCCGCAGTCCGATGGCGACGCGCTTCGGCATCCGCTCGATCGCGGAGGCGCAGGCATATCTCGAACATCCCGTACTCGGTGCGCGGTTGCGCGAATGCGTCGCGGCCCTTGCTGCTGTGCCGGTGGCTGATCCGGTTGCCGTGTTCGGTTCGATCGACGCTATGAAGCTGCGCTCCAGCCTCACTCTGTTCGAGAAGGCCGGTGGCGGACCGTTGTTCCGGGACGCGCTCGACCGCTGGTATGACGGCAAGCGCGACCCGGTGGTACTCACGCTGATGTGACCAGTCGCGGCGGCCGGCTAGCGCGTCGCCTCGTCCGCTTCCCGGATCCGCTGTTTGAAGCGATCGGTCTCGGCCTGGGTCGATGCCGGCCCGCGGTTGCGGGTCGCGAGACCGCCGGCAGGCGCGTCGCGGCTGAACGGCTCCGGGTCGTCGGCGCGCAATTGGAGGCCGAAGAGGGGGTGCAGCCCCGGATGGCGGCCCAGCCCATAGAGGTCGAAGCCCCGGTCGATCCAGTCGCGCAAGGGATCATCGTCAGTCAGCACCGGCGTCGTCGCGACGGCCGCCATGAACAGGAAGACCGCGAGCGCGCGGAAGTCGGTGTAGTTGGGCTCGTCGCCGCCCAGCCAGGGTGTATCGCGCAGGAGCGCTCGCAGCGGCTCAAGCTTTGGCGGCACCTTGCCCAGGCGCTCCTCGCGACCGGCCTGAATCTCCTCCAGCGTCTTGCCGGGCGGCGTGCGGGTCTTGGTCACATAGTCGTGGTCGACGTCCAGCGACATGTCGCGATAGTCCTGGACGATATTGGGCATCCACTCGCGCAGCACATTGGCCCAGAGCCAGTTCTCGATGAAGCGCGTGAAGTTGGCGACGGCCTTGCTGCCGATCAGGGTCGGCCGGTCGGGATAGGTGTCGTCCAGATATTCGGCGATCAGCCAGCTATCGAGCACCCATTTACCGTCGTCGACGATCACCGGCACGCGCTGCGAACGTCCCCCGGTGCGCTCCTCGATCCCGGTGAAGCCGCCGGGCACGATGTCGAGGTCGAAGCCTTTGTGCCGGATCGCGTATTTGGTTGCCCAGACGAACGGGCTGATCGTCGCGCGGGTGCGCAACTGCAGGTCGTATAGGGTGATGCTCTTGCCCACGGTCCTCTCCCCGAGCGTTTGTCGGGGCATTTTAGGTGCCGCACCCGAAGAGCGAAAGCGAGATCAGGCGCAACTGCGCGTAGTGGAATGTCCGGCGCCCAAGGCCGGTTGGGCGTGCGCAGCGCCCCCGCCGCCGTGGCGCGCGTTCTCCAACAGGATCACGTCTGCGCCTTTTTCGCCGAGGGCGTCGAGGAAGCAGCGCAGCCAGCAATGCACATCTTCCCGCTCGACGGACTCGCGCAGCGGTTTCCAGCGCGCCTTGCGCTCCTCCAGCGGCATGCTCAGTGCCTGCGCGAGCGCATCGGACAGTTCCTCCGGACTGAACGGATTAACCAGCAGCGCGCTTGGCATCTGCTCGGCGGCGCCCGCGAACTTTGAGAGGATGAGGACGCCGGGATCCTCGGGATCCTGCGCGGCCACATATTCCTTGGCGACGAGGTTCATGCCGTCGCGAAGCGGCGTCACCAGTCCCACGCGGGCGACGCGGAAGATGCCGGCCAGCGATGTGCGGTCATAGCCGCGATTGACGTAACGCAGCGGCACCCAATGCACCGTCGCGAATTCGCCGTTGATGTGGCCGGAGAGCGCATCGAGCTGCTTGCGAATGTCCTGATAGCTGACCACGTCGGCGCGGGAGGGTGGTGCGACCTGCAGCAGCGAGACCTTCTCCTGATGCTCGGGATGATCGAGCAACAGGCGCTCATAACCGTTGAAGCGCTGCTCCAGTCCCTTGCTGTAGTCGAGCCGGTCCACACCGACGATGAGCGCGCGCCCATCCAGGCTCTGGATCATCTCGGCGCCGGCTTCCGCCGCCTGCACGCTATTGGCGCTGGCGATGAAGTCCTGCGCATCGATGCCGATCGGGCAGGCCACCACCCGCACGGTCCGCTCACCGATGCGGACATGCCCCGTCTCATCGATCACCGCGTCGGGGAACTGGTCGCGCACATATTCCAGGAAGGAATCGAACCAGGCCTGGCACTGGAAGCCGAGCAGGTCATAGTCGAACAGCGCCTCGACGAGTTGCCGGTGATGAGGCAGCGACAACAGGAGCCGCGCCACGGGCCATGGCGTGTGCAGAAAAAAGCCTATGCGGTTGTTCACCTCGCGCCGGCGCAGTTCGCTTCCAAGCGGGATCAGGTGATAGTCATGAACCCACACGAGATCGTCCGGGGTGATCAGGGGGAGCAGCGTATCGGCGAAACGCGCATTGACGCGCTCATAGCCGCCCGCGAAGCCGCGCTCGAACTCCGCGAGGTCGGTGCGGTCGTGGAACAGCGGCCACAACGTGCGGTTAGCGAAGCCATTATAATATTCGTCGATGTCCTGCGGCTCGAGGTCGATCGTCGCGCTGGTCACGCCTTCATGGCGCGCGAAGTTGATCTGGCCGCTGAACTGCTCGATCTCGTTACCCGACCAACCGAACCAGATCCCGTTCGTCTCCCGCAGAGCCGAAGAGAGTGCCACCGCCAGGCCGCCTTGATTGGCCTGCCCCTCACCGACGGGCGGGCTGACACGGTTCGACACGATGAGGAGGCGGCTCATCTAATGGTACTCCAAGGTTTGCTGAGCAGGACGGCGCAGTTGATTAATCCAACCAACGAGTAGGTCTGGGGATAGTTGCCCCAGAGTTCACCCGTTATGGGATCAATATCCTCGGAAAGCAGACCAGCCGAAGTCCGTCTGCTCAGCATTTCTTCAAATAAATCACGCGCTTCCGAGATACGCCCGGTCGCGGTCAGCGCCTCGATCAGCCAGAAGGTGCAGACGTTGAAGGCCGTGCTCGGCAAGCCGAAATCGTCTTCCGTCGCATAGCGCAGCATATGGCTCCCGCGGCGTAGCCCCTGCTCGACGGCGGTCAGCGTGCCCTGGAACCGTGGATCGTCGGGCGTGAAGAAGCGCAGATCGAGAAGCTGGATGAGGCTGGCGTCGAGATCGTCGCCGCCGAAGGTCGCCGAGACCCGGTTCGTCTCGCCGCGCCAGGCCGCTTTCTCGATCGTCGCGCGGATCGCGTCGGCGCGACCCTGCCAGAAGGTCGCGCGATCGGTGAGCCCGAGCGCGGTCGCGGCATTGGCCAGCCGGTCGCAGGCCGCCCAGCACATCGCCACCGAATAGGTGTGGACGTGGCTGCGCGTGCGCAATTCCCACAGGCCGGCGTCGGGCACCTGGTGCACCGTCCAGGCAAGCTCGCCGATCGCCTCCAGCGCGCGGAAATCGTCGACGCCGCTCATCCGGAAGAGGCGCTGGTCGAAGAAGCTCTGCGTGTTGGACAGGACGATCTGGCCGTAAGCATCGTGCTGGATCTGCTCGGCTGCCTGGTTGCCGACGCGCACCGGCCCCATGCCGCGATAGCCCTCCAGCCCTTCGGCGATCCATTCGGTGAGCGTGGCTTCGCCGCCGACACCGTAAAGCGGCTGGATATGGCCGCCGCGCGCATTGTCGACGATGTTGCGCAGATATTCGAGATAGCCCTCCAGCACATCGAGCGCGCCGAGCCGGTTGAGCGCCTGCACCGTGTAGTAGGCATCGCGGATCCAGCAGTAGCGATAGTCCCAGTTGCGCCCGCTGTTGGCGTGCTCTGGAATGGATGTGGTCAGCGCGGCGACGATGGCGCCCGTCTCCTCGTGCTGGCACAGCTTGAGCGTGACGGCGGAGCGGATCACCGCTTCCTGCCATTCGACAGGGATGGCGAGGCCACGCACCCAGGATTGCCAATGCCGCACGGTGCGGTCGAGCATCGTGTCCAGCGCGGGTCCGAGGTCGTCGGAGAAGCTCTCGTCCGGTCCCAGGAAAAAGTGCAGCGGACGCTCGACCCGGAACAGCCGCTCATCTTCGATCCAGCCCACCGGCGCGGTGGTGGTGAGGCGCAGGGTCATCGTGCCCAGCAGATAGCGGATGTGATTGGTGCCCCGTGTGCGCTCGGGGTCGCGCGAGCCCCAGTCGCGCGACGGGCGCAGCCGCACGCGGATGCGCGGACTGCCCTCGACCGGCCGGACGATGCGAACGAAGGCGACGGGGCGGAACATCCGCCCCTGCCGCGAAAAGCGCGGGCAGAAATCGACAATTTCGACGGCATTGCCTGCCTTGTCGCGGTGCCGCGTCACCAGCACCGGGCTGTTACGCAGATAATGCTGCGTGGTTTCTACGCAGTCCTCCAGGTCGATCTCCCAGAAGCCGCGCGCGCCCGCGGCAGCGCGCTCGGCGGGGTCGAGCAGGGAAGAAAAGGCGGGGTCGCCATCGACGCGCGGCACGCAACCCCAGACGAAGCGGCCATTGCGGTCGACAAGGGCGGAGACCTGGCAATTGCCGATCGGCCAGAGGTCGAGGGTCGCGGTCATGCGAGCAGGCCTTCGAGCCAGGTGCGGACAGCCGCCGGATCGGCCAGCGTGTAGCGCGCCGCCGTTGTTCCGCGCCGGCCGACCAGAACGCCGGCGCCGCCAAGCTCCTGTGCCGCAAGAAAGGCCGGTTCGTCGGTGTCGTCATCTCCCACGAACCACGGCGTCGTTCCAGCCATCGGTGCGCGCGACATCAACGTGCGCACGGCTTTGCCCTTGTCGCCGCCGGGCAGGCGCAACTCGGTCATCATCTTGCCCGGCTGGACATGCAGGTCGAGCGTGTCGGCCAGCGCGATTACGAGCGCGCGCGCCTCCGAGGCCATGTCGGGCGCCAGCCGATAATGCAGCGCGACGCTGAAGCTCTTGTCCTCCACCAGCACGCCGGCATGGGCATCAGCGAAATCGCGGAACCGCGCCAGCGCCTCGTCGAGCGCGGCGGGGCGAACGGGCTGCGCAGCGACGCCGCGCCAGCGATGTTCGTTGCCATGGCTGCCGGAGATGGCGATTTCCGCCGCGAAGGGGCCAACGATGTTGTCTATCTGCGCGATCGAGCGTCCGCTGACGATGGCTAGCCGACCCTCAAGCTGCACCGCGAGCCGCTGGAGCAGGCTGCGCAGCGCGTCGTCGGCGATCACCTTGTCCGGATCGTCGATCAGATCGAGCAGGGTTCCGTCAAGATCAAGGAACAGGCTCAGCGCGTCGAGAGCGGCCGGATAGGGCGCGTCGAAGCCGGGACGTATGAGGTCGATAATGGGGCACCCCGCTGTGACAATCTTCCCCGCCCATCAGGTCGAACGCATGCCGCCATGACGAGGTTCCCGGCGTGACAGCGCGGCGGCGCGCTGCTAGCGCGACGTCATGGCCTCATCGTTGCGTCCCTCCGTGCTGTTTGTCTGCCTCGGCAATATCTGCCGGTCTCCGCTGGCAGAGGCGGCTTTTCGGCGCGCCGCGGAGCGAGCGGGGCTCGATGCCGAGATCGATTCGGCGGGCACTGGCGACTGGCATGTCGGCGATGCGCCCGATCCGCGCGCCCAGGCGGTTGCGCTGCGCAACGGCGTCGACATCTCGCGCTACCATGCGCGGCAGGTCAGCCCCGGTGACTTCGATCGCTTCGACCCTATCTTCGCGCTGGATCGGGACAATCTGGCGGCGCTGCGTGCGCTGATGCCGGTGGGCTCGCGGGCGCGGCTCAAGCTGCTGCTCGACGTGCTGCCGGGACGCGAGGGACAGGCGGTGGTGGATCCCTATTACGGCAAGGACGAAGGGTTCGACGTCACCTGGCGCGATGTCGATGACGCCGCCCAGGCGCTCGTCGCCTGCCTGACCGTGCAGGACGCCGAAGCGGGCTGATCGCACGCTTTCCGCGCGTTTGCACAGCGCCGGCCAGAAACCGACCGGTCATTTCCCTTTCATAACAACGGCGCGTGGTCTGCCTCACCGCCGACACATGGTGAAATTCTGACCTGAATCGTTTGTGTTTCCAACCAAGGTCGGGTTGTTGTGCTCCGGTGGCCGGTGAGGATATCATCCGGTCCAGGAGAGAGGACGGATGTCGACGCGCGTGGTGTTCACAATGCGCAGGCGATGGGCGCGCGCGGGAATGCCGGTGCTGGGCCTCTTGGCGCTCATGGCCATGTCCACCTCCAGCGTGCAGGCCGTGCCGGACGAGGGTATCGTCACCAGCTATGGCTATGCCGCGGTCGGCAAGCTCAAATATCCCGCCGATTTCAAGCATCTGGATTATACGAACCCGAACGCCCCGAAGGGCGGGGTCTATAATTACGCCCAGTCCGGCAGCTTCGACAGCCTGAACTTCTACGGTCTGCTGGGTACGCCCCCGTTTGCCCTGCTCTGGGTCCACGACACGCTGATGCAGCGCAGTCTGGATGAACCGTCCTCCTACTATCCGCAGATCGCGCGGACGATCAGTTACCCCAAGGACCTCTCCTGGGTGGAGTTCGAGCTTGATCCGCGTGCCCGCTGGCATGACGGCCAACCGATCACGCCGCAGGACGTGATCTTCACCGTGCATGCCTTCCAGAAGCTGGTCGCGCCGATCTTCCGGCGCGTCGGCGGGGCCGTGACCAAGGCCGAGCAGACCGGCCCGCTCAAGGTGCGCCTCTACCTCGTGCAGAAGGGCAATCCGACGCTGCCGACCGTGCTCGCGGGCATGCCGGTGCTGCCCAAGCATTTCTACGAAAAGCGCGACCTCTCCAAGGCGACTCTGGAACGCCCGCTCGGGAGCGGCCCTTACAAGATCGGCAAGTTCAGCGCGGGGCGCTGGGTCGAGCTGGAGCGGGTCAAGGATTATTGGGCGAAGGACCTGCCGATCAACAAGGGCCGCTGGAACTTCGATATCATCCGGCACGACTTCTACCGCGATATCGCGATCCTCAACGAGGTGTTCCTGGCCGGCCAGAGCGACCTGCGCTTCGAGGGCAGCGCGGCGCGCTGGGCGGACCAGAACAGGCTGGCGGCCTTCACCTCCGGGGATATTCGGCGCGACACCATCCCCTATGAGAACGGCGCCTTCTACATGGGACTGATGCTGAACACGCGTCGCCCGTTCCTTGCCGACCGGCGGGTACGCGAGGCGCTGATGCTCGCTTACGACTATGAGTGGGTGAAGCGGGTGCTGCTGGCCGGGCATCACGGGCGGCTGAACAGCTTCTTCGCCAACACCGAATTCTCCGCGCAGGGCGTCCCCAGCAAGGAGGAAGTCGCGCTGCTGGAGCCGTTCCGCAAGGAGTTGCCGCCGGAGTTGTTCACCCAGGCACCGAGCCTTCCGGCCGGTGGCGGCTGGCAGGAACGCCGGAGCAACCTGATCCGCGCCGCCGCGCTGCTGAAGCAGGCCGGCTATCGGATCGAAGAGGGCCGGCTTGTCGATCCGCGGACCGGACAGCCGGTGCGGCTCGGCCTCTCGGCCTATTCGGCACTGATCGACCGGCAGGCCTCGCTGTTCATGGCCAATATGAAGCAACTCGGCATCGCGGTCGACTTCCGTAGCTATGACACTGCGCAGTTCCGCAACAAGATTCGCACATTCGATTTCGACATGATGATCAACGTGCCGAGCTTCCCGCCGCTGGTGACCCCGGGGCTGGAGCTGATGCAGAGCTGGTCGTCCAAGGCCGCCGCGACGCCGCAGTCACTCAATTACATGGGCGTCAGCAGCCCCGCGGTGGACAGACTGGTGATGACGATCGGTACGGCCACCGAACGAAGCCAGGTGGTGACGGCGATGCGCGCGCTCGATCGGGTGCTGCTGTGGAACTACTACGCGATTCCGTTCCAGCACACCTATCCCGCGCCGATGGGGCAGGTGCCGATCACCTATTGGAACCGCTTCGGGCGCCCCGCAAAGGACCCGACCTACAATTTCCCGTTCCTGACGATGGATCACTGGTGGATCGACAAGAGCAAGCAGGCCAGGCTTACCCACGGGACCTACGCGCGATGAGCCGCTTCGGCTTCCTGACCGCGCCTTTCCGTAGCCTGAGCGCCGCCGCGCTCGCACTGTTGTGCGCGCCGGCGCTCCTTTCCGTCACGGCCTCCAGCGTCGAGGCGCAGAATGATGACGCGATCGTCACCAGCTATGGTTATGCCGCCTTCGGCACGCTCAAATATCCGGCTGGATTCAGGAACACCGACTACGTCAATCCGAACGCGCCCAAGGGCGGGCGCTATCGCTACGCGCAGTCGGGCAGTTTCGACAGCCTCAACATGATGAACGTGCTTGGCGCCTTCCCGGTGGGCATGGTCATCATCTACGACCAGCTCATGCGCCGCGCCGCCGACGAGCCGGCCTCGCGCTACGCGCTGGTGGCGGAATCGATCAGCTATCCCAAGGATCTGGCGTGGATGGATTTCCACATCAATCCCAGGGCCCGTTGGCACGACGGCGTGCCGATCACGCCCGAGGACGTGATCTGGACGATCGACCAGTCGAAGGGGCTGGTCGCGCCGGGCCTCAAGCGCGTGCAGACCGCCGTCGCACGCACCGAGAAACGCGGGCCGCGCACCGTGCGCGTCTATTTCAGTCAGAAGAACAACCCGACGCTGCCCACCGTCATCATGGACATGTGGCTGCTGCCCAAACATTATTACAAGACGCACAACCTCATGTCGGCGACGCTCGACCCGCCGCTCGCGAGCGGGCCATACAAGATCGGCAAGTTCAGCGGTGGCCGCTGGATCGAGTTCGACCGGGTCAAGGATTACTGGGCCAAGGATCTGCCGATCAACAGGGGGCGCTACAATTTCGACGTCGTGCGGCATGATTATTATCGCGACAACACGATCGCCAACGAGGCCTTCCTCGCCGGCAACAGCGATCTCAAGTTCGAGACGAGCGCTGTGCGGTGGGACAGCGAGAAGAACCTGCCCGCCTTCCGCTCGGGCCAGCTGAAGCGCGAGAACATCGCCTACAGCAATGCCTCCTTCTACATGGGCATGTTCCTCAATACCCGCCGGCCCTTCCTTGCCGACCGCGAGGTCCGCAAAGCGCTGCTGCTCGCCTATGACTTCGAGTGGGTGCGACGCGTGCTGCTCCAGGGGCATCATGGCCGCATGCCGAGCTTCTTCGCCAATGGCGATTTCGAGGCGGACGGTCTGCCCACCCCGGACGAATTGCGTCTGCTCAACACGGTGCGCGACAAAGTGCCGCCCGAGCTCTTCACGACCGCTCCCGGCTTGCCGGTCGGCGGTAGCTGGACCAATCGGCGCGCCAACCTCATCAAGGCCGCGCAGATCCTGGGCGATGCCGGCTATCGGCTGGTCGGCGGCAAGCTGATCGACAAGCGAACCGGCAAGCCGGTCACGCTGAGCCTCGTCGCTTACTCGCCGCTCATGGACAAGCAGGTCTCGCTGTTCATCCAGAATGCCCGGCAACTGGGTATCACGGTCAATTTCCGCAGCTACGACACCGCGCAGTTCCGCCATCATCTGCGGAATTACGACTATGACCTGCTGGTCAACATCCCGACCTTCCCCGGCCTCGAGACGCCGAGCTTCGGCATGACGCTCATGTGGGGCTCGAAGGCGGCGGACATGCCGCAGCAGCTAAACTATCCCGGCGTCCGCAATCCTGCCGCCGATGCGATGTTGAGCGCGATGCTGACAGCCAAGGATCGCGCCACCGTGGTGGGCGCGATGCGCGCGCTCGATCGCATCCTGCTGTGGAATTACTACGCCATTCCGTTCCAGCACAATTACCCGGCGCCGATCGGCCAGATGCCGGTCACTTATTGGGACCGCTTCGGCAAGCCGGCCAGGCAGCCGACCTACAACTTCTCCATCCTCTCGCTGGACACCTGGTGGACCGACCCCGCCAAGGATGCCCGGCTCACGCAGGGACGATATCAATGACAGCGCTCTGGTCCTACATCGCGCGGCGTCTGCTGCTCATGGTGCCCACGCTCATCGGCATCGTGACGGTGAGCTTCATCATCATCCAGTTCGTGCCCGGCGGCCCGATCGACCAGATCCAGGCGAGGTTCGCGGGCACCGCGATGGACGCGACGGCGACCATCAGCGGCAGCACGGATACCAGCGGAAGCAGCGGCGGCCTCACCGCCACCGGCGAGCTGGACCCGGAAATGGTGAAGGAGCTGGAGAAGCTCTACGGCTTCGACAAGCCGGTGCACGAGCGCTACTTCAAGATGCTCGGCGATTTTGCCCGCTTCCAGTTCGGCAACAGCTATTTCAAGGACCAGCCGGTCGTTGATCTGATCATCGAGAAGTTGCCGGTCTCGATCTCTCTCGGCCTGTGGACCACCGCGATCACCTATCTGGTCGCGATCCCGCTCGGCATTCGCAAGGCGATGAAAGCCGGCACGCAGTTCGACGCCTGGTCGAGCTTCGTGGTGACGGTGGGCTATGCCATCCCCGGCTTCCTCTTCGCGGTGCTGTTGGTCGTGCTGTTCGCCGGCGGCAATTTCTGGAGCATCTTCCCGGCGCGGGGATTGGTCTCCGAGAATTGGGAGGAACTCACCGCGCTCCAGAAGGTCGGCGACTATTTCTGGCACATCACCCTGCCGGTGCTGGCCATGGTGATCGGCGCCTTCGCCAATCTCACCATGCTGACGAAGAACTCGATCCTCGACGAGATCAGCAAGCAATATGTCACGACTGCCCGCGCCAAGGGGTTGTCCGAGCGTGGCGTGCTCTACGGGCACGTGTTCCGCAACGCGATGCTCATCGTGATCGCCGGCTTCCCCGCCGCTTTCGTCAGCGTGCTGTTCACCTCCTCGCTGCTGATCGAGGTGATCTTCTCGCTAGACGGCTTGGGCCTGCTCGGCTTCGAGGCGACGATCAATCGCGACTTCCCGGTGATGCTGGGCTCGCTGTTCATCTTCTCGCTGCTCGGGCTCATCACCAATCTGATCGGCGACATCACATATGTGTTGGTCGATCCCCGGATCGACTTTGAAAGGCGGGACGTCTGATGAACGCGGAGACCCCCGTCGTCGCCTCGCCGACCATCCGGCCGCGCCGCTGGATGAGCCCGCTCACCCGCCGCCGCTGGGCCAATTTCAAGGCGCACAAGCGCGGCTACTGGAGCCTGTGGATCTTCCTCGCGCTCTATGCGCTCAGCCTCTGCGCGGAGTTCCTCGCCAACGACAAGCCCATCCTGATGACCTACAAGGGTTCGCTCTACGCGCCGGTGTTCAAGGAATATCCCGAAACGACGTTCGGCGGTGTATTTGAGACCGAGGCCAATTATCAGGATCCGGCCGTGCGAGCGCTGATCGAGCAAGGCGGCGGCTGGTCGATCAACCCGATCATTCCGTGGCGCTTCGACACGATCGACTACGGTATTCCCGAGACCGCGCCTGCGCCGCCCTCCGCGCGCCACTGGTTCGGGACGGACGATCAGGCGCGCGACGTGCTCGCGCGGCTGATCTACGGCTTCCGCCTATCGGTGACTTTCGGGCTGCTGCTCACCCTCTTCAGCTCGATGATCGGCATTACGGCCGGCGCCATCCAGGGCTATTTCGGCGGCTGGACGGACCTCCTGTTCCAGCGCGGCATCGAGATCCTGCAGAGCCTGCCGATGCTCTACCTGCTCATCATCATGTCGAGCTTCCTGCAGCCCGGCTTCTTCACGCTCCTGGGCGTGCTGATGCTGGTCAGCTGGATGACTTTGGTCCACGTCGTCCGCGCCGAGTTCCTGCGCGCACGCAACCTGGACTATGTCCGCGCCGCCCGCGCCCTCGGCCTCGGCAACCGCACCATCATGTTCCGGCACATCCTGCCCAACGCAATGGTCGCGACGATCACCTTCCTGCCGTTCATCCTCTCGACCTCGATCACCGTGCTGACCGCGCTCGACTTCCTGGGGTTCGGCATGCCGCGCGGTTCGCCCTCGATTGGCGAGTTGCTCAACCAGGCCAAGAACAATCTCTACGCGCCGTGGCTGGGCATTGCCGGCTTCGCCGTCATGGCCACGATGCTCTCGCTGCTCATCTTCATCGGTGAAGCTGCTCGGGACGCCTTCGATCCGAGGAAATCGACATGAGCGACAGCGAAACGCCCCTGCTGGTCGTCGATCGGCTCTGCTGCAATTTCCGCAGCGAGGGCCGGATCGTCGAGGCGGTCAAGAGCATCAGCTTCGCGCTGGAGAAAGGCGAGACGCTGGCGCTGGTCGGGGAGTCCGGATCGGGCAAGTCGACCGCGGCCATGTCGATCCTCCAACTGCTGCCTTATCCGATCGCCTCGCATCCCAGCGGATCAATCCGGCTGGAGGGGCACGAGATCGTCAATGCCTCCTCCCGGACGATGGAGACCATCCGTGGCAACAGGGTTTCTCTGATCCCGCAGGAGCCGCTGACCGCGCTCAATCCGCTGCACACCATCGACCGGCAGATCATCGAGGCGATGAAGCTGCATGATCCGGGCATCTCGCAATCCGATGCGGTCGCCAAGACCATCGAGCTCCTGAAGTTGGTCGGCCTGCGCGATGCGGAGAACCGGCTCAAATCCTACCCGCACCAACTCTCCGGCGGGCAGCGCCAGCGCATCATGATCGCCATGGCGCTGGCGAACGAGCCGGACCTGTTGATCGCTGACGAGCCGACGACCGCGCTCGACGTGACGGTGCAGGCGCAGGTGCTCGATCTGCTCAAGAGCCTGCAGCAGAAACTCGGCATGGCGATGCTGCTCATCACCCATGACCTGGGCGTGGTGCGCAAGATGGCGAAGCGCGTTTGCGTGATGACCAATGGCGCGATCGTGGAGGCGGGCGACACTGCCGAGGTCTTCGACAATCCGCAGCACGCGTACACGAAGAAGTTGCTCGACGCGACGCCGCGCGGCGATCCGCTGAAGATCGAAGGGCAGCCGGCGCCGCTGGTTCGCGCCGAAGACTTGAAGGTCCACTTCCCCATCAAAGGCTGGTTCGGCCGCCCGCGCGGCCATGTGAAGGCGGTGGACGGAGTCACGGTGTCGATCCCGCGCGGCCACACGCTGGGCGTGGTGGGCGAGTCAGGCTCCGGCAAGTCGACCCTGGGCCTTGCGCTGCTGCGCATCAGCCGCAGCGAGGGGCCGATCATCTTCGACGGCGAGAACCTCCACGAGCGCAATTGGAAGCAGATGCGGCCACTCCGGAAGCGCATGCAGATCGTCTTCCAGGATCCGTTTGCCTCGCTCAGCCCCAAGATGACCATCGGGCAGATCGTGGGCGAGGGGCTGCCGATCCACCGGCCCGATCTGTCGCCCGACGAGCGCTATGCGGCGGTCGCGCGGATCATCGAGGAAGTGGGCCTCGGCGTCGACGTGCTGGATCGCTATCCGCACGAATTCTCGGGCGGCCAGCGCCAGCGCATCGCCATTGCCCGCGCCATCATCCTCAAGCCCGATCTCGTGATCCTCGACGAGCCGACCTCAGCACTGGACATGTCCGTGCAGGCGCAGATTGTCGACCTGCTGCGCGAACTGCAGGCGAGCCATGGCCTCACCTACTTGTTCATCAGCCACGATCTCAAGGTCGTGCGAGCGCTGGCGCATGAAGTGGTGGTGATGAAGGACGGCAAGATCGTCGAGCAGGGCACGTCCGAGCAGATCTTCACCAGCCCGCAGACGGACTATACCCGCGACCTCATCGCGGCAGCGCTGGAATTGCGGGCGCGACAGGCGGCCTGAGCAGATTCATGGTCCCGATACGCTGAGGGCCCGGACAGCTTCGAAAAGCCGCCGGGCCCTTGCTGGACGCCCCCCCGAGTGTCCAGTTGGTGTTCGTGTCGCGGCGCTTATTCGGTGTGATCGATCGTAACCGTCGTCCCCAGGTCTCCGGGATAATAATAACCGTTGGCAACATGGCCGGGCAGCACTTCCGTCTCGATGCGGGGAACGCCCGACACAGCCTGATCGCCTTCCGGGCCACCGGTCACTGCCCAGTGCGCATCGCCGGTCACGGGTAGGGGCGCATAGGAAGCCGTCTGCACGCTACCCTCGCGGATATTGCGATAGGCGTCATAGTTCGCATAGCCGGCCCGGCGCGCCAGCTTGTCGAGCTTCGCGCGTTGCTTCCGTTCCTCACGGGCGAGCTTTTGCTCGTTCTTCAGGCGGTCAGGGTCGTCCTGGCCCACATCGTAGCGCGGCCCGGCAATCTCGTAGCGGGCGGAGGACTGGCGACCGTCCGCCTCGTAAGCCGGGTAGCGATCCCAGTCATAGCCGACGCGGCTCTCATAGACCTTGCCGTAGCGGTCGGTCAGCACGGCGTCGTCATAATAGCGGGACCAGCCATAGCCCGGCTGGGGTGCGGGCAGGCCGAAATAGGCATAGTCGGCGATGTGGTAACTAGGCTGCAGCCAGTAGCCCGGCAGCACGAACCCAGCGACCGGCCGCCGATAGCCCGCCCAGCCGCCGGGAGCCTGATAGCCGCCCCACCAGCGTCCGTTGATGCTCTGGCCCCAGTTCCAGCGGGTCACGCTGGGTGCGGTCCGCACGACTACCGGCGCGGTGGTCGTGGTCACTGGCGTCACGGTGACGGATCGCGTCGGCGCCTGGGCAGCCGCAGGCAAGGCGGTGAGGCAGCTCGCTGCAAGGCCGGCGAGAACGAGGATCCGCATGACCGTTCTTCCCTGTCTTCCGTTTGGGCGGGCGCCGCGAAGGCGCGTCCCGTTGCGGGTCAGGGTCTAGCAGGCGCGTTTGCACCCCGCCACGGCGTTGGCCGGGCGCTCCGTCCCAAACTGGTGCAGGGGTCAGCCCGCCAGCGCGGGGGCGATCCGGGCGCAGAGCGCTTCGAGGCCCGCTGCGTCCTCTGTATCGAACCGGGCGGCCACGGGGCTGTCGAGATCGAGCACGCCGATAAGGCGGCCTTCATGCACGATCGGCACCACCACCTCGGACGCCGACGCGGCATCGCAGGCGATATGGCCGGGGAAGGCATGGACATCCTCGACCAGCTGCGTCTCGCGTGTCGCTGCCGCGGTGCCGCATACGCCCTTGCCGAGCGCGATGCGGATGCAGGCCGCCTTGCCCTGAAACGGGCCGAGCACCAGTTCGTCGCCGACCAGCCGGTAGAAACCGGCCCAGTTGAGATCGGGCAGGAACTGCCAGATGAGCGCCGACACATTCGCCATGTTGGCGATGGCATCCGGTTCGCCCGTGACGATGGCCGCGGCGGCCTCGGTGAGATCGGCGTGGAGCGCGGCCTTGTCGGCGCTGTCGGCAGGAGCGAAGTCGTACATGCGCGCCGATGTAGGATCGCGCGGCGGCCGGCGCCAGTGCTGCGCGGTCTTGCAGTGGCAGCCGGTCCGTGGTCTTGGGGGCACAGGACGACGCGACGAGTGGGTTGGGTGCCCCGCGGGGCTGGAGACGGCATGAACGGCGAGGACAAGAGCACACAGGCGCTGGCCCGCGAGGTCGGCCGGCACAGCGTCGAGCGGTTGAATGAGGGGCTCGGGCGGATATTGGTCGAGGCCTCGGCGCTGTTCCGCTGGCTGCTGACGATGGTGTTCCTGCTCAACGCGGGTGGCTTCTGGTTCTGCTTTGCTTATCCGGAGGCCGTTGCGGCGGGTCGGCATGATGCGCTGGTGAGCCTGTTCGGCGTCGGCGCGCTGGTGGCGCTACTGGCCGCGCTGGTGAGCTTTGCGCTCACCGTTCCGGTCGCCCGCGCGATGCGTGGCGCGATCAGCCACTGGACGGAAGTCTCGGTCTCGGGCGCCTTCTCGGACGAAGCTGGGCGCCATGCGCGGCGCGTCAAGTGGGCGAGCATGCTCTGGCTCAGTCTTGCCTCGCTCATTGGCCTTGGCTCGCTGGCTTTGTTCCTGGCGGGAGCGAAGATCGCCAGCAGCGACTTCGCGGCATTGGACCGGGCGCTGGGCTTCCCTCCGGTCGAACAGGCGGCGACGCCGGAGCCTGTCGTTACCAATGCGGCGGACGTCCTGCCGCCGGTCGCCAACGCGGCAGTCAATGTGGGGGCGGTGCCCGCCACGCCTGCGCCAGCACCCGTCCCCGAGCGAGGCCGATCCGCACCGGCGCGCGCCGCTGCGCCGGCGCCAAAGCCGACACCGCGACCCAGCCCCTCATCAAGACCGGCCCAGCCTCGCGCGCCCGTCGCCACGCCGACGCCGTCCGCTCCAACTCAGGCTGCGCCACCGGCGCCGGTCGTGACGCCACCAACCACCGCGCCGACACAATAAGCCGCGTCAGTCCATCCGCACCTTGCCGCGCCCGGCCTTGACGGAGCCGCGGCGTGACTTCCCCTCGACGCGGCGCACTTGCGAGGCCTTGGTCGGCTTGGTGGGCTTGCGCTTCTTCGGCACGAACGTCGCCTCGACGATCAGCGCGAACAGCCGCTCGCGCACTTCCCTGCGGTTCTCGAACTGCGAGCGCGAGCCCTCGCTGCGCAGAATGAGGATGCCGTCGGCTGTGATCCGCGAGCCGGCGAGCATCGCAAGGCGTCGCTTCACCGCATCTGGAAGGGAGGGCGATGCGGCGACGTCGAAACGCAGGATGACGGCGCTGTCGGTCGTGTTGACATGCTGCCCGCCCGCGCCCGAGGCACGGGTTGCGCTTTCGACCAGCTCGCTTTCATCGATACTGAGCGTGCGGGTGATCTGGAGGCGTGGCATGGCGATGTGGCTTAACCGCGGGAGCGTCGCCACTCAATCCCGCTGCGGAGCTGCCGACGCGGCGTAACGAGAAAGACCAGCTTTCTCAGATTTTTGTGCATTGTTAACCATATCCCGGCAAAGCCCGATTGTTCATCAGCGGACAATAGGGAGCAAGGCGTGCTGGACGATCTCGAGCGTCTGACCAGATTGTGGAAGGACGACGCTCTTACCGACGACGAGTTCACGGCCGCGAAGACGGCGGTTCTCTCCAGTGCTCTGGCCGGCATGCCCGCGCCCGCTCCCGAGCCAGAAACTACGGCCGAGCCGGTAGCCGAGGACGTGCCGCAAAACCTGCCCTCGCCCCAGGCTTCCGAGCCCACCCCCGAGGCGGCCCCGCTCGACATCGCGCCCGAACCCGAGCAGCCGGACGCCGCTGCTCCCGCGAAGAACAAGGGCATGAAGACGCTCCTCATCGCCGGTGGCGGCGGACTTCTCTTGGCCTGTGCCGGCATCGGCATCGGGATCGCGTCCCGCGCCGTCATGGGCGGGGAGGAAGCGCATGAGGAGGCGCCCGCGAACGCCGCCCATAACGACGTCAGCGAGGAGCATGCCGAAACGAACAGCGCCGCACCCGCGGAGGAGTCGCACAACGAGGCTGCTCCGGCTCCGGCTGCCGAGGCAGGCGAGCCGGAACTGATCTTCGATCATCACCTCTATGGCGATCTGGCAAAATATGCGGCAGCCTGTCCCACGGTGAAATCGATGACCGTCACGTTCGGCGAGAAGCTCAGCAACAAGTTCTCGGTGCCGATCGACTCGCTGTCCATCGTGCCGGGCAGCGCCCAGATGGTGCCGCACGGCAGCAACGAGCAGATGTGCGTGATCAAGGTCGACACGGCGGTCGGCCGCAAGCTCTGCCGTGTCGGCGCGATCGTGCGCAAGCAGGATGGAGAGGCGCTCGCGCACATCGGCGGCGTCATGATGGACAAGGAATCCGTGTCCTGGAACGCCTCGGTGGTCTGCGAAGGCGACAGCGTTTTCCGCTAAACCCTCTAGCCCGCGTTCTCGTCCAGTCCCTCGGCGTCGGCGAAGCCGGCTGCGGCGAAGTTCGGCGGTACCGGCGCGGTCGCCGCGACCGGCGGCTTGCCGGCGCGCGGCAGCGAGAGGCTGCGCGCGTGCAACAGCATACCGCCCTGCCAGCGCGGATCGGGTGACGCGCCTCGATAGACCGGATCGCCCAAGATACCGATGCCCAGGCCGTGCAGCGCATGGGCGCGGAGTTGGTGGGTACGGCCGGTCTCCGGCGTGAAGCGGATCAGCGCGCGGCCGTCACGCTCGGCAAGCAGCATCCAGTGCGTGACCGCGCTCTTGCCGCCCTTGCCCGGCCCCATGCGCCAGCCCTGCTCGGCCGTGCTGGTCTTGGCGAGCGGCATGTCGATCGTGCCCGCCCGCTCGGCAGGCACACCGTCCAGCACGGCGAGATAGCTCTTCTCCACCTGCCGCGTTTCGAATGCCTCGGCGAAGCGCTTGGCCGCCTTGGGATTGCGGGCGAGCAGCAGGCATCCGCTCGTGTCCCGATCCAGCCGGTGCACTGCAACCGGCCAGCGCTGGAAGCCGAAGGCGAGACTGGCGAGATGGTTCTCGAGGCTGAGACTGCCGTCCCGCGGCGGGTCGACCGGCAGGCCGGCGGGCTTGTCGAGGATGATCGCTTCCCCGTCCAGAAAGAGGACGTGGTCAGTGAGCGGCGAGAGTCCGCCCTGTGTGCGGTTCGATGATCGGGAGTTGACGGCCATGGTGCAGCCTATAGGGCGTGGCCATGGGCGGGGAAAGCGCTGTCAATCCCGAGGAAGGCGTCAGGCGCGATGCCGCGGCGCGTGCCCGGCTGGACTGGGTCGACGCGCTCAAGGGCATCGGTATCATCGCCGTGGTCGCGGGGCACGTCTGGACGCGGGGGTGGATGCGCGACGCTATCTACGCCGTCCACATGCCGCTTTTCTTCCTTCTTTCGGGCTATACGGCGCGGCACGTCGCCTGGCGGATGTTCCTGCCGGCGGCGATCCGCAGCCTGTGGGTGCCGTTCTTCGCCTTCTCTGCGTTGCTGCTCGGGGCCGATTTCCTGATCGAGGGGCTGCGCAGCGTGCGGCCGATCTTCGCGACTTGGGAGCAGGGTGCGGCGACGATTCTCTTCGCGACCGAAAAGACGCGCGGGCCGTTCACGATCCTCTGGTTCATTCCCTGCCTCTTCCTCGCGCGCCTCGTCTGGAATGCGTTGACGGCGCAGGGCCGGCGGCCGGATGCGCTGCCGATGGTGCTCGCCATGCTGCTTGTCTTCGGCCTCGCGCTGCTGGCGGGCTATCGTGGGCAATGGTCGCCGCTCGCCGTGCTCGCCGTGCCCGGCGCGGTGCTGATGATCTGGGTCGGTGCGCTCTGGCGCCTGTGGGGGCAGCCTTCCCGAGTCGTTACGCTTCTCTTCCTGGCACTGAGCGTTGCGGTGCTGATCTGGTTCCCGCCGGTCAACATGAAGCTCGGCGATCTCGGTTGGCCCAGCCTGTCGCTGGCGGGGGCGGCCGCCGTGACGGTGACGCTGGCCGGTCTCGTGCAGCGCCTGCCACTCGTGCTCGTCTCCGGATTCGCAGCGCTCGGCCGCGCGACTCTGGTCATCATGTATGTCCACGTCGCCCTGATTCATTATCTGCGCGCTTATGCGCCGGAAGTGATTCTCTTCCTGGTCGGGCTGCTGCTCTCATGGGTGCTGGACCGCCTGTTTCGGCGGTTTGCGCTGACGCGGCGGCTGCTGTTGGGGGAGACTCGCACTTCCCGTTAACACTATTGACTCAAAACAGCTGCGGAGTCCTTTCGAAGTTAACTTTCCTATGAAACCGCTGCGACTCGTGGATTCAAGCCACTTTACCTAAAATTAACCTTTTGCGTTCATCCCTCATATGGTTAATAGTTACGGCCAGGCCTGCCGAGCCGGGAAAGGCGCGCCGGAACGATCGAAACAGAGGGGCTGCATTTATGCGCGTGCTGCTGATTGAAGACGAGCCGACGACCGCTAAGGCGATCGAGCTCATGCTCACGACCGAGGGCTTTAACGTTTACACCACGGATCTCGGCGAAGAGGGCCTCGATCTGGGCAAGCTGTATGATTATGACATCATCTGCCTGGACCTGAACCTCCCGGACATGCACGGCTACGATGTGCTCAAGAAACTCCGCAGCTCGCGCGTCCAGACGCCGGTGCTGATTCTCTCGGGCATCTCGGAGATGGACAGCAAGGTTCGCTCCTTCGGTTTCGGCGCTGACGACTACGTTACCAAGCCTTTCCACAAGGAAGAGCTGGTCGCCCGCATCCATGCGGTGGTGCGCCGCTCGAAGGGCCATTCGCAGTCGGTCATCCGCACCGGCAAGCTGGCAGTCAATCTGGACGCCAAGACCGTTGAGGTCGACGGCAATCGCGTCCACCTGACCGGCAAGGAATATGCCATGCTGGAGCTGCTTTCGCTCCGCAAGGGCACGACGCTCACCAAGGAAATGTTCCTCAACCACCTTTACGGCGGCATGGACGAGCCCGAGCTCAAGATCATCGACGTGTTCATCTGCAAGCTGCGCAAGAAGCTGAGCCTGGCCTGCAACGGCGAGAACTATATCGAGACCGTCTGGGGCCGTGGCTATGTGCTGCGCGATCCGGAAGATGCGATCGAAGGTCTCGACTCCGCGCAGGTCGCCTGATCGCAACGCGATCAAACAGATCATCGACGACTGGGGCCGGCGAGTAAAACCGCCGGCCTTCCTGTTTCTGGTGCGGAGCGAGGTTCGCGCTCAACGAGCGGCCAGAACCTCAATCATATCATCCTCGATTCGCACGGCGGAAAGCACGCCGGTCTCATACGCACCGGTGTCGAGGCCGATGCGGTGGGGCGTTAACACGGGTTCGTCCCCCACCCAGCTATGGCCGTGGACGATGATCCGCTCGAGCGGCTTGTCGACGTCGACGAAGTCCTCACGGATCCACAGCAGATCCTGCGGGTTTTGCTGGGCGAGCGGTACGCCGGGGCGGATGCCGGCGTGGACGAAAGCATAGTCGCCCACCGTGAAGATCATCTGCAACTCTTCCAGAAAGCGCAGATGCGCAGCCGGCATCTGCTCGAGTAGATCGTTGCGGGCTTCGCGATGGATGTCCGGATCGTCTTCTACCTTCGGCGGCGTCACGCCATAGGATCGCAAGGTCTCGGCGCCGCCGAAGCGCATCCAGACCCGCGCTTCGTCCGGGTCGCGGATATAGGCGAGCATCACTTCCTCGTGATTGCCCTTGAGGAAGTGCGTGTAGAACGGGCCATGGCGGCGCAGCCAGCAGAGCGCATCCAGCACTCGCGAGGAAGCGGGGCCGCGATCGACATAATCGCCGCAGAAGACAAGATTGGCGACACGTCCCAGCGCGCGTTGCTCGGCATCCTTCCCAATCCGCTTGAGCAGGCGGACCAGCTGGTCATAACAGCCGTGAATGTCGCCGATCGCATAGACGAGCTGGCCGTCGACCTTGCCGCGTGTCGGCGTGCTGGCGGTTCCTTTCGGCAGGGACGCGGTCAGGCCCATCAGAGCCGTTCCCGCTGCCGCTGCTGCTCCTCACCAAGCTCGCGCGCCATGCTGCCGAGCGCGGCCGTGACATGGTGCGGATCGGAGTTCGCCTCCTCCAGCAGCCGCGCCCAGCGCCGCTGATAGGGGGCGAGGGCCGTCGGACTCAGGCCCGCTTTGATCGCCGATGCATAGGCACCGCGCATGCGCTGGTCCGCCGCCAGCACCTGCGGGCGCATGCAGCGCGCGCGCTCAGAACTGCTGAGGCCGATGCAATTGGGGTTGCTGGCTTGGGACACTGCGGCAGATCGCCGCGCGCCGGCAGCTTTGCGCGACCGTACTGGTTCCGCGCGCTCCACCGCGGGCATTTCGGGTGTCGCCGCGGCGGGCTTCGGGCTGTCGGCCATGACGCTGGCGGCGACTTGCCCGGTAGCAGAAGCGGCGAGAGGGCTGGGTGACGGAAGCGGGGTGGTTGGACCCAGTTTCTGCTGGGCGGGCCGTTCCACCGTTGTCTTGCTGACTTCGGCTGCGGGCATATCCACGAGAAAGACGCTTGCGACCGCGCAGGCAACGAGCGTCGCGACGGCCGCACCGACGATGAGTGGCCTGCTGCTCGATCGCCGGCGATAGCCGAAACGCACCGGCGCCACAGCCTTCAGACCTGGGGCGGCTCCGCGAATGCGAAACCTAGCTTTCGACGGGAAGATGGCTTCGAGTTCGGCCGCGACGGATCGGTCGAACCTGCCCGTTTCGACCGGTTGCACCAGAGGCGGTGAATGTCCCTCCGTCGAAGCGCTGTGCATCGTCCCCGACCTTCCTACCCGTGAGCCTGAAACGACGGTGGGAGAGTTGGGTTCCCGGTGGAGGCTTACTGTGCCGGCGCCGGCAATCCCGCGAAGGTGACGATGCTTTCCGGTGCTCCGGCCTTGCCGTCGCCGCCCAGCGCCGCGACGCCGACGAAATTATCGTCGACGATCAGACCCTTGAGTGTAGTTGACGTGGCGTTGCCGGCGACGATCGGACCGGGCAGCCAATCGCGCGCGTCGGCAGGGCGGGTGTAGATGCGATAGCCGGCCGCGCCCTTGACCGTGGTCCAGCTCACGGTCGTGTCGGAGGAAAGTGCGCCGGTGAGGCTCGCCCGGTCCGGCGCGGCCGGGGCAGCACCGAGCGCACGCATCGTCGCGACGTTGAGCGCCGTCACCTTGGCAAGATAGGGGAAGTTCATTTGGGTGATTGTGTCGCCGTAAACAACGCCGTTAACCGTCCGCAGATCCTGGTGCTGCTGGTGGTAGTTCTCGACGCCGACCGAGAAGCGGATGGCCGGATAGCCCGCGAGCAGCGAGGGCAAGTGATCGCCGCCGCGCGAGAAACGGTCCGGGCGGCGGATCGCCATAACGGTGAGGCCTCCGGTCTTTTCGGCGACGTCATCGACGAAGCGCGCCAGCGCCCGGCTCGGGCCGTCATCCTCGCCGCCTTCGCCGCGCCGCTGTTGCGCCGCCGCCAGATCCTCGCTGGAGCGGATGCCCTCGGAAAAGACGCGCACCCGGTCCGCGACGACGCGGCCGTCGGTGCCGACGGTGTTGCCGACAATGTCGTTGTTGAGCATCGCGCTCACATGCCAGCCGCGGGCCTTGGCGGTGCGGGCCAGCAGTTCGCCGCCCCACAGGCCCTGCTCCTCGCCAGACAGCAGCGCATAGACGATGGTCGCGCGGTGCTTTTCCTTGCTCAGCAGCCGCGCCGCCTCGATCACCAGCGCGCAGCCCGAGGCGTCGTCATTGGCGCCCGGCGCGTCGGCGGTGGCGTTCATCACGTCGGTCACGCGGCTGTCGATGTGCGCGGCGACGATGATGACATTGGCAAGCCCGTCGCTCCCCGGCTGAATGGCCAGCACGTCCTCGATGCGGACGCCCGCCGGGGCGCGCGGGCCGGTGAACTGGTCGCCGACCGTCTCGACGGTCAGGCAGTCGCCGCAGACCTTGCCGATGCGGCGGAACTCGCTCGCCGCCCAGCGCCGGGCCGCGCCGATGCCGCGCTTGGGATCGGTGGCCGACGAAAGGCTGTGGCGCGTTCCAAAGGAGACAAGCGTCGCAACGTCCGCCTTCAGACGCACGGGGTCAGGCGCTGCGGTCTGGGCCGCGAGCGGGGCGGCGATGAGCGAGCCGCCCAGCAGCAGGGCCTTCAGCACTGCCTTACCGCCCATCTTCGGACGTGCTCAGGAACCATTGTTCGGTCCCCTCCAGGCCCACGGCGGTCAGCATGCCGGTCGCATAGGCGCCGGTGTCGATGCCCATGCGGTTGCCGCGATGTTCGACGCCGTTGGTGATGGAATGGCCGTGGATCACGAAATATTCGTGAGCCCCGTCGAAGGTCAGGAACTCGTCGCGGATCCAGCGCAGGTCGCGCGGTTCCTGCTCGTCCAACGGCACCTGCGGGCGGATGCCGGCATGGACGAAGGCGTAATCGCCGATGATGACCTTCTCGGCCATGTTTTCCATGAATTGCAGGTGCCGCTCCGGCACCGCCGTCATCAGCCAGTCGCGCAGTTCGCCCAGCGTCATCTGGTCGAGATCCTGCTCGGTCGCGCCATAGCTCAGCAAGGTCTCGCGGCCACCGATGCGCGTCATGAAGCGCAAGGCGCTTTCGTCGCCCCGCGCGGCCATCAGGAACACTTCCTCATGATTGCCCTGCAGACAGGTGATCGCCGGCCACCATTGCTGAAGCTGGAGCACGTAATCGAGCACGCCCGCGCTGTCCGGCCCGCGATCGACGAAATCGCCGAGCAGGATGAGTTCGGTCGTGCCCGCCGGTCCGCGCGCCAGATCATCGTCCGCGATCTTGTCGACGAGTTGCTGGAGGAGGTCGAGCCGGCCGTGAATGTCGCCGACCGCATAGACGCGACGGCCCTCCCCGAGATCGGGCGGATCGACCAGGACGTCCGGTGCGGACTTGGATTTGAACAGGCCGAACATGTTCGGCTCAGTATAACGTCAGGCTGTGCATAAGAGCCAGCCTTATCGTTGCACCTGCGAAGAAAGGGTTGCGCTCTTTACAGCCGGGGCAGGGTGACTCCGCGCTGACCCATATATTTGCCGGCGCGATCGGCATAGCTGGTCTCGCATGGCTCGTTGCCTTGCAGGAACAGGAACTGGCAGGCGCCTTCATTGGCGTAGATCTTCGCGGGCAGCGGCGTCGTGTTCGAGAATTCCAGCGTGACATGGCCCTCCCAGCCCGGCTCGAGCGGCGTCACGTTCACGATGATGCCGCAGCGGGCGTAAGTCGACTTACCGAGGCAGATCACGAGGACGTCACGGGGAATGCGGAAATATTCGACCGTGCGGGCCAGCGCGAAGCTGTTGGGGGGGATGATGCACACGTCGGTCTTGCGATCGACGAGGCTTTTTCCGTCGAAATTCTTGGGGTCGACCACCGCGCTGTCGACATTGGTGAAGATCTTGAACTCGTCGGCGACGCGCGCGTCATAGCCGTAGGAGGAGAGGCCGTAGCTGATGCAGCCCTCGCGCCGCTGGCTTTCGACGAAGGGCTCGATCATGCCCATTTCCCGCGCCTTCGCGCGAATCCACTTGTCGGAGAGTATCGCCATCGCTCTCTCCTAGATCAGGCCCGCACGATCTGCCAAGCGTTCGCCGCGCCCGGCGCCTCTATGCGTCGATCGTGCGTCGATATAGGCTCAGTTTCCGCCCCGGCACCAGCCAGGAATCGGTGTCGCCGATCAGCTCGAACCCATGCTTTTCGTAGAAGCGGCGCGCTCGCGCATTTGTCTCGAAGACCGATAGAAACAGCTGTTCGATCTGCCGTGACCGAGCCAGGCGCAGGAGAGAGATCATCAACCGGTCGGCGTCGCCGGTGCCTTGCCAGGGCGGCAGAAGGTAGATGCGCTTGAGTTCGGCGTCGCCATGCGAGACGGTCGGGTGCGGCGCCACCATGGCATAGCCCGCGGGCGCGCCGAGCGGCGTCAGGCCGATCAGGAAAAGATAGGCGGGATCCTCGAGCCAGGACCGATAGAGGTCGACGCCATGCGCATCGTCAAGAAAGTCGAGCAGCGCCTCGCCGGGATGATCGACGGCTGCGGTCGCGAGATAGGTCGCGCGGCCGAGATGGCTGAGGGAGCGGGCATCGGACGGCAGGGCCTCTCGCCAGGACAGTGGGGGCGCCTCGTTCATGCGGCGAACTTCGCGATCAGCGTGGCGGCATCGCGCGGATGGCGAAGCTGATGGACGGCGACGTTTGCCGGAAGCGCTTGCTTCAAGGCGCCGAATTCCGCCCGATACGCGGCGTGGGTCGCCCACGCCCAGCGGATGGGATGTTCGGCGTCCAGCCACATCGAGAAGCGCTCCACATTGCCCGTGCCGGGCCACAATTCCTTGCCCGACCAGGCGCGGCTGAAGGATCGCCGGATCACGCGCGTCATGACCAGCGGCCTCGGATAATCGAGCCACACGATATCGGTCGCGCGCGCACGCAGGATCGGTTGCGCGTGCCGGCCATAATTGCCGTCGGAGACCCAGCTTTCGGCCTCCGCCGCCTCCGCGATGCGGCTCCTGAACGTCTCCGGATCATGGCTGTTGAGATCGCGCCATCCGGCCTGCCAGTTGATCGCATCCAGATCGATAACGGGCAGGTCCAATGCCGTCGCGATCTTACGCGCGAGCGTCGACTTGCCCGACCCGGACGTGCCGACCACGACGATTCGCATCGACCCGCCCATTGGCGCTCATCCGATGCCGAGATTGGCGGGGCCGAACGCCTCGGGCAGCAGATAGTCGAGATCGAAGCGCCTGACCGCGTCGCCCGCGGGGGCAGCGCACAGGATGGCGAGTTCGCGCCCGGCCATGTCCTGCGCTTCCTTGATGATCTGGCGGCAGCGGCCACAAGGCGTGATAACGTCCGTGCCCGGCGCATCCATCGGTCCGCCGGTTACGGCGATCGCGGCGATGTCCCTGAGGCGTCCCTGCGCATTGGCGGCGGCGATCGCCACCGTCTCGGCGCAGAGCGAGAGGCCGTAGCTCGCATTCTCGAAATTGCTGCCGGTAAGGACGCTTCCGTCCGTCATGCGCAGAGCCGCGCCGACGGCGAAGCGGCTATAGGGCGCATGGGCGTGCGCCATGGCACCGCGTGCCGCCGCGATCAGCTCCCGCTCGTCGTCCGTCAGTTCGCTCATGGCCGCACCACGTCCCATTCGACCGGCCCATCAATGCCCTCGACACGCTTCCATGTCGAGGCGGTCCACAGCACCCAGGGGCGGGTTGCATAATCGGGCGGGAAGAAGTCGCCTTCCAGCCAAAGCGGACGGTTTATGCCGCTGGCGACGTCATAAGCTGCCTCGAAATCGCGGCTGACGCGGATCAGCGCCGGCTTGGCGGCGTGCGTCTCGATCTGGTTGAGGAAAATGTTGAGCTGGGCGAGCAGCGTGTCTCGGTTGGGCCGCTCCTGGCAATCCTCGCCGAAATCGAGCCGCACGACCGGCGGCAGCATTTCCGCGTCGCGCGGCACGGTGGCGATGAAGCGGGTCGCCTGATCCGAGCCGGCACTGCACAAAGTGTAGCGGTGGACCGCGCCGTAGCGCAGGCCGTTGGCCCGGGCGCCGGCGAGATAGGTGTCGAAGGCCGGATCGCGCTGCTGAGCGCCGCTGGTCGCGAGCAAATAAACGAAGTCGGCCCCCGCGGCGCGCGCCATCCGGAAGTTGACGTCTCCCCCGCCCGCATCGAGCGAAAGCCCCTGGACGGGGAAGCGCGTGCGCGAGGGCGTCCAGGTGCGCGAGAACCAGGTGAGCGAGCCGAGAATGAGCACGCCGATCAGCACGGCCGCGAGGAAGATGCGCAGCGGCGTCACCTTGATCCGCGCGCGGCGGCGGGAAGTCTGAACAGTCGTTGCCATCTTATCCCCGGACATGCAGCACGCAGATCAGCGTGAAGAGACGCCGCGCCGTGTCGAAATCGACTTCGATCTTGCCGGCAAGGCGGCCTTGCAAAAGTTCGGCCGCTTCGTTGTGAATGGCGCGGCGGGCCATGTCGACCGTCTCGATCTGCTGCGGCGTCGCGTCACGGATGGCGCGCTGGTAGCTCTCGAACATGGCGAAATAATCGCGGATGGCGCGCCGGAAGCTGGTGAGACCGAGGATGATCGCTTCGAGCGCTTCGCCGTCCGTCCGCCGGATCTCGATCACCAGCCGCCCGTCGGCGACGCGCAGGAACACCTTGTAGGGGCCGTCGTGCCCGTCCCCAAAGCTGCGCACCGGCTTGAAGCTGTTCTCTTCGAGCAGGTCAAAAATGGCGATCCGCCGCTCCTGTTCGACGTCGGCGCTGCGCCACAGGATCGTCTTCTCGTCGAGGATGATATCGATGATGCGCAGGTCGGCCATCCGCTGCTTCCCTAGGCCCAGCGGCGGGGAGGGGCAAGGGCGGGCGGCGCTGCGTGCGGTATGCCGAGCGCGGCAGTCCCCAGTCTTATCCACATCTCCTCCACGGAACATTTCGCCGGTGCCATCTTGCGCGCGGAGTCGAGAAGGCCGATTGTGCTGGCCCCATGGCCGATCCTAACCACCTGACGCTGGTGCCCGACACCGCTTCCGAAACGCGCCTGCCGCGCAATGTCGAGGCGGAGGCTGCGCTGCTCGGCGCGCTGATGGTGGACAACCGCATCGTCGAGGATGTGCAGATGGAGCTCAAGTCCCTGCATTTCTTCGAGCCGCTGCATGGCCGCATCTACGAGCACATCCTGCGGCTGGTCGATCGGAACATGGTCGCCAATCCGGTGACGCTGAAGCCACTGCTGGAGGCCGACCCGACGCTCAAGGAACTGGGCGGACCGGGCTATCTGGCGCAGCTGACCGGCAGCGGCGCGGCGGTGATCGGCGCGCGCGATTTCGCCCGGCAGATCTATGATCTCGCGCTGTTGCGCGAGCTGATCGGCGTCGGTCGAGACCTGGTGGACAAGGCGCTCGACACCTCGGAATCGATCGACCCCAAGGGCCAGATCGAGGCGGCGGAAATGGCGCTCTATTCCGTCGCTGAATCCGGCGGCGACACGGGCAGCATGAAAACCTTCTCCCATGCGACGCGCCTAGCGGTCGAGATGGCGGAGAAGGCGTTGAACTCGGGCGGTCACGTCTCCGGCATCACGACCGGGCTCGATGGCATCAACAGCCGCACAGGCGGCCTGCACCCGTCCGACCTCATCATCGTCGCCGGCCGTCCGGGCATGGGCAAGAGCTCGATCGCGACCAACATCGCCTATAATGCCGCGAGACGCTGGGTGCGCGACATGGCGGACGGCATCGCGCCCGAAAAATCGATCGGCGCGCCCGTCGCGATCTTCAATCTCGAAATGTCGGCCGATCAGGTCGCGACGCGTATTCTCGCGGAGCAGTCGGGCATTTCAGGCGAAGCGCTGCGCATGGGCAAGATCAGCCACGGCGATTTCCAGAATCTCGTCCGCGCCTCACGCGAACTGGCCGATCTGCCGCTGTTCATCGACGATACCGCCGGCCTCACCATCGCCGCGATGCGCACGCGCGCGCGGCGGCTCAAGCGCCGCCACAATATCGGGCTGATCGTGGTCGACTATCTCCAACTGCTCCAGGGATCGGGAAAGACGGGCGACAGCCGCGTCAACGAAATCTCGGAGATCAGCCGCGGCCTCAAGACGCTGGCCAAGGAGTTGCAGGTGCCGGTGATCGCGCTCTCGCAGCTCAGCCGTGCGGTCGAAAGCCGCGAGGACAAGCGCCCGCAACTCTCGGACCTTCGCGAGTCCGGCTCGATCGAGCAGGACGCCGACATGGTGTGGTTCCTCTATCGCGAGGACTATTACGAGATGAGCAAGGAGCCGAACATCGAGCAGGATCCGGCTGCCTATGCGCAATGGGCGGAGAAGATGGACCGCATCAAGGGCCATTCCGAGCTGATCGTCGCCAAGCAGCGCCACGGCGCGACCGGCAAGGTGCGGCTGTTCTTCGACTCCAAGATCACCAAGTTCAGCGACCTCGCCGACGACCGGATCGGCGACGACTACGAGTGATGCGGACTGCGGGATCGGCTCTGCCCGTCCCGTGAACAGACCGACATATCTCCCCCATCTTTCCCAACGCGCTGAAAGCCAGCAAATTGCGCTTCGGAGGGGCTTTCCGAGCCTTTAATCGGAGCCACCAGGTCGCGGATTTACGGTCATGTGGCGGCGCTCGGCGCCGCGCACGCCGGTTGGTCGTCCGCGTCAGCCCAGCTGTTGCGGCTGCCAGGGGACGGCCGCTTTCGCCCCACCCGGAAGCGGCCGTTTTCCGTTGCGCGATCAGGCCTTGAGCGCCGCGGCTGTCCGCGCCTCAATGCGTTTCTCGAGGATGGTGAGCGGCATCGCGCCGTCCCGCAGCACTTCATGGAACGCCTTCAAATCGAACTTGTCGCCCAGCGCGGCTTGCGCCTTGGCACGCGCGCGCGTCCAGGCGGCATGGCCGACCTTGTAGCTCGTCGCCTGACCCGGCTGGGTGCAGTAGCGCTCAACTTCCCGCTGGCTGCGCGGCTGGGCGAAGCCGGTCGTCTCGACCATGTAGCGCGTCGCCTGCTCGCGGGTCCATTTGCGGGTGTGGATGCCGGTATCGACCACCAGTCGCGCCGCGCGGAAGAGGAACGACTGGAGATAGCCGGCCCGCTCCAGCGGCGTCGCATAAGCGCCGAGTTCGTTGGCGACTTCCTCGGCATAGAGCGCCCAGCCCTCGCCATAAGCGGAGAGGAAGGCCGTCTTGCGCAGCATCGGCATGTCGCCGGAGGCCTGCGCGGTCGAGATCTGGAGATGATGCCCCGGCACGCCCTCATGATAGGTGAGCGCGGGCAGGCCATATTTGGGCCAGTCGCGCACGTCCTTGAGGTTGATGAAGTAGATGGCGGGCCGTGAGCCATCGAGCGCGGCGCGGCGATAATAGCCGTTGGAAGCACCGTCCTGGATCTCGACCGGCACCGCGCGGATCTCGAGCGGCGCATCATTGGGGTTGGCAAAGACGCGCGGCAGCAGCGCCTTGCACTTCAGATAATCCTCGTTGAGGCTCTTGATGAGCGCCGCGCGCCCTTCGGCCGTATCCGGATAGAGCTGGTCCGGTCGCGCATTGAGCGCGGTCAGCCGGGCGCCGACGGAGCCTTGCGTCAAACCATTGGCTTTGAGGATACCGTCCAACTCGGCGCTGATCTCGCGCACCTGATCCAGCCCCATCTGGTGGACCTGATCGGGCGTCATGCTGGTGGTCGTCGAGAGCTCCAGCGCGTCGGCATAAATCTCCTCGCCGCGCGGTACGCGCCACACGCCGTCGCCGACGCGGGTGGTGGGCTTGAGCTGCTCGATCAGCGCGATCTGGCGATCGAGCGCTGGAAAGATCTTGTCGGCGATGATCTTCGCCGCCTGTGTGCTCCAGTCGCCCGCAACGCTTGCGGCCCTGGCGCGGTCGGCCAGCGAACGGGTCATCGAGCAGCTTTCGGCCGGCTGGCCGCGCAGCGCCTTCATCTGGCCCAAGGTCAGGTCGAGCGACCAGGCGGGAGCGAGATAGCCGCGCGCGGCATAGGCGCGCTGCACGTCGCTGTCATTGTCCAGCTGGGTGGCGAAGGCGGCGAGGCGCGCGAGATAGGCGTCACAATCGTCCTTCGTCGCGATGGTATGCGCGCTGCTCAGGAAATCCGGCTGCTCGAAATAGGCGCCGCCCTGCTGGAAGATGCGATAGGGCCGCGAGATCGAGGCGAGATCATATTTTTCACCCGCCACCAGCCCGCGCTCGATCGAATAGCGGATGCAATCGAGGTTTAGCTGGTCCCGGTCGCCAAGAGGCTTGCCCTTGAAGGCGTCGAGCATCGCCAGCGTCTTGCGGGTAAGGGCCAGATCGTCCTTCACCGCTTGCAGACTGTTGTCGTCGAGTCTCGACTTCATCGCTGCCCGCGGCCCTTTGTCGAGGCCGAGCGCCGTCGCGCTTTCTGGCGACTGGTCGACTCGCATCTGGAAAATTTGCTCGAACGTTGCGTTGAGTGGCGCGGAGCCATCGGCGGCCTGCGCGAAGGCGCGCGGCGCGAAAGCAAGAGCGCCGGTCGCGGCGCTGGCGAGGAGAAACTGGCGGCGATCCATGGGCAGCTCCATCAAAGGGCAGGATGGCGGCGAAACCTAACCCGCAATTCCGGGCTGTCCAGCCCGAGGCCGCGCCGGCCGTCAAAACCGCGTCCCTGGAACCCGCAGAGGAAAATATGTCGATTCCATGCTATAGCGACGATGCGAAGAGGATTATTAGCCGCTTCACAACATCGAAGACTGCGGAGAGGAGCTTTCACACCGCAGCGGACCAGCTTCGGGCGCACGTGCCGGGGATGTTGGTTAGGCCATTTCATGGCTTTCGAAAATTGGTGGGACCCTTTCGTAATCAGCATCTCCACGATTGCTGCCTTTTGGCAACGTGGGAGAATTGCCGTGAAATACGCACATGTTGTGGCGGTCGCGCTTGCGTCTGCAAGCCCCGCCTTTTCGGCGACCTATGACGTTCTATGGTGGGATGCGACCTCCACCTGGGGCGGACAGGCGCCGGATGCCTTCCGACAGGAAATGTCTGACTCGTTGACGGCGTTCAACGGCGGCTCGGTGTTCAGCTCGACCTATGTGAGCAGTGAAACCCCGGGAACGCTGGCGACGCATCTGGGGTCGAACAGTTATGATGTCATCGTGTTCGACGTGACGCCTGGGGGTTCGACATTCAATGCGGCCGACCTCACCGCTGTCCAGGCTATGTACAGTGGCGGCAAGAACAACCTGCTGCTCGATGGTTCGCTCTACATCCGGAGCATCAATTACAACGCCACCACCGACTATCCCGGCGTCAACGGATCGTCGGCGGCGCTGACGATTAACGAGGTGTTCGCGCTCGCCAGGCGCGGCGGCGGGATCATGATCGGGACGGATCATAATTGCTGCCAGAGTTCGGCCAATTTCATGTTGGGCGGCCTAGTGCCTGGGGCTGCATTTTCGGGAGTCTCCGCGCCGACGACTTCCGGACAGTGGAATGGCACCGAGCTCCTCAACGTGGCTGCCCCGGTAGCCCCGCTCGACATCTTCACGCACTGGTCGAGCGAGGGAACCCAGGGCATCCCGCCGACCGGGACTTTCCTGGACTTCCTCGGAAACAGCGTGACGCTTTACAGTCAGATCGACACCCCCAGCGTCTCGCTCATTTCGACCAGCTTCCGGGCCCAGGGTGGCGGGGTCATCATCGACGATCCTGATCCGCCGCCGCAGAACGGCGTGCCCGAGCCTGCCAGCTGGGCAATGATGATCGGCGGCCTTGCGCTCGTCGGCCTCACGCTGCGCCGTCGCCGGACGACAGTCAGCTTCGTCTGATTGCGATCGCCGAAACAAAAGGAAACGGGGCGCTTCGGCGCCCCTTTTTCGTCTCTCTCGAACCTGTCGGCTACAACTCCTGCGCGGCGACCCAAGCGCTGGCCCAGGCCCATTGGAAATTATAACCGCCGAGCCAGCCGGTCACGTCTACGGCTTCGCCGATGGCGTAGAGGCCGGGCATGCGGGTCGCTTCCATCGTGCGGGAGGAGAGTTCAGCCGTGCTGATGCCGCCGGCAGTGACCTCCGCCTTGGCGAAGCCTTCGCTCCCGGTGGGCGTGAAACGCCAGTCGGAGAGACGCGCTTGCGCAGCGGACAGCGCGCGGTCCGGCAGGTTGCCGAGGTCGCCGTCCACGCCGATCTGGTCGCACAGCGTGTCGGCCAGCCGTTCGGACAAGGCATTGCGCAGCAGGCGGCGAAGGCCCGTCTTCGGCGTCGCGCGTTTGGCGTCGAGCAGCCAGCCTGCCGGTTGATCGGGCAGGAAGTCGATGCCGATCTGATCGCCGCGCTGCCAGTAGGAGGAAATTTGCAGGATCGCGGGGCCGGAAAGCCCGCGATGGGTGAACAGCGCCGCCTCCCGGAAGGTGGTCTTGCCGCAACGGGCGACGACTTCGGCGGAGACGCCGGAGAGTTCCTTGAAGAGAGCCTCTTCCGCGCTCAGCGTCAGCGGCACCAGCGCCGGACGCGGCTGCACCACCTTGAGACCGAACTGGCGGGCGAGATCATAGGCAAAGCCGGTCGCGCCCATCTTTGGAATCGAGGGGCCGCCGGTCGCGATGACGAGGGATGGCGCGGTCGCGATCCTGCCGCCCGCCGCTACCCTAAAGTGCCCGTCGGCATGGCCCACCTCGGCGATCGCCGCGTTGCAGGCGAGGTCGACGGCGCCTTTCGCGCATTCCTCCAGCAGCATCGCCACGATCTGCCGCGAAGAGCCGTCGCAAAACAGCTGGCCCAGCGTCTTTTCGTGCCAGGCGATGCCGTATCGCTCGACCAGCGCCAGCAAATCCTGCGCCGTGTAGCGGCTGAGCGCGGACTTCGCGAAATGCCGGTTCTGGGAAAGGAAACGCTCGGGCGCCGTGCCGATATTGGTGAAGTTGCAGCGTCCGCCGCCGGAAATCAGGATCTTCTTGCCCGGCTCGCTCGCATGATCGAGCAGCAGCACCCGCCGCCCGCGCTGCCCGGCGACGGCCGCGCACATCATCCCGGCCGCGCCGGCGCCGAGGATGATTGCGTCATAAGAGGCGGGGGTGGAGGCCATGCTGGCGCCTTAGAGGCTGTGCCTGCCGGAGGGAAGGCGCGGCTGGCGCTCTAGGCGCCGTGGACAAATTCCAAGGACATGGCAGCGCAACGCAACCTTTGAAAAACTGCGTCATCCCGGACTTGATCCGGGATCCCGCTTCTTTTGCAAGCTGACCGGACAGGCCAGGTTCAGGGCAGTGGGATCCCGGATCAAGTCCGGGATGACGAAGAAAATGACCGAAAGCCTGCCTTTGATTTTCCGCGAACATCAGCGAATTTGTCCACGCGGCCTAGCCTTCTATCTCAACTCCGAACGGTAAAATGAGGTATGGGGAAGGACTTGAAGCGCCCCACCCTGCATTTTTTTCAGAACACCGGCTCGTTTGCCGGATCGTCCGCATCGCCGATCGGGGTCGAGGCGGTGTGGATGCCGCACTCAACCTTGTCCCAGCCGCGCCAGCGGCCCGCGCGCGGATCCTCGCCCGGAAGCACCTTGCTGGTGCAGGGCTCGCAGCCGATCGAGAGATAGCCCTGCTCTTCCAGCGGATGGCGGGGCAGGTCGTGCGCCTCGAAATAGGCTTCGAGCGCATCCTTGTCCCAATCGCCGAGCGGGTTGATCTTCAGGCGGCCGTCCTCGATCTCGAAGCGCGGCAGGTTCTGCCGCGTCACGGACTGGAAAGCCTTGCGCCCGCTGATCCAGGTGTCGAGGCCGGACTTGGCGCGGGCCAGCGGCTCGACCTTGCGGATTTCGCAGCAGCCGTCCGGATCATAGGACCAGCGCAGGCCGGTGTCGTCCTTCTTGGCCAGCACGTCGGCCAGCGGCGTCACCGTCTCGCTTCTGGTGAAACCCAGCCGCTCGATCAGCGTGTCGCGATAATCGAGCGTTTCGGGGAACATCTTCAGCGTGTCGACGAAGACGACGGGCATGTCCTTGTCCGCCTCGGCGACGAGGTGGAGCAGCACCGCGCTCTCCGTGCCGAAGGACGAGACGACCGCAACCTTGCCCAACGCCCCCTCGGCGAACAGTTCCTTCAGCATCGTGGCCGCATCGACGCCTTCGAACCGCGCGTTGAGCGCGTCCGCCTCCGCCTGCGTCCAGCGCGGGCGGGCATCGATCCGGTCTGCGATGCGGGCGGCTTCAGCCATGCCGTTGCGCCCAGACCGCGGCCCTGGGGTCGACGGTCTTCTGATAGCGGCCGGGGAAGCGATTGAACGCCTCTTCCACCAGCTTGGGATCGAGCGGCTTGTCGGGCGCGAAGCTGTCGAAGCCGCAGCGCTTCATATGGTTGAGTTGATCGACCGCCACATCGCCCACGGCGCGCAGTTCGCCTTCATAGCCGGCTTCGCGCAGGATGCGGGCCGCGGAGTAACCGCGTCCGTCACCGAACACCGGGAAATTGACCTCGACCAGCGCGACGCGATCGAGATGCGGCAGCAGTTCGCGCGCGTCCTCGCCCGGCTCGATGCGCACGGCCGTGGCATTGCTCTGGCCGGCGAAGGATTCCAGCGTCACGGCCGGAAGTTCGGCGGAGTCACCGCCGTCACGCAGGGACAGGAACTCAAGCATAGAGAGCCTCCTTGAACGGGGCCATGCCAATCCGGCGGAAGGTGTCGACGAAGCGCTCGCCCTCCGTGCGGTTGGCGAGATAGACGTTGGTGGCCTTCTCGACCGCGTCGACAATGCCGTCCTCGTCGAAGCCGGGGCCGGTGATCTGGCCGAGGCTCACATCCTCCGCGCCCGATCCGCCGAGCAGGAGCTGATAGTTCTCCACGCCTTTCCGGTCGACGCCCAGGATGCCGATATTGCCGGCATGGTGATGGCCGCACGCGTTGATGCAGCCCGAGATCTTCAGCTTGAACTCGCCCAGCTCCTTCTGCCGGTCGATATCGGCGAAGCGCTGCGCGATCTTCTGCGCGACCGGGATCGAGCGCGCATTGGCGAGGCTGCAATAATCGAGCCCCGGGCAGGCGATGATGTCGCTGATGAGATCGAGATTGGCGGTGCCGAGATCGGCTGCCTCCAGCGCCTTCCAGATCGCGTACAGGTCCGCCTTCTTCACGTGCGCCAGCACGATGTTCTGAGCGTGGGTCACGCGCAACTCGTCGAAGCTGTACTTGGCGGCAAGATCGGCGATGAGGTCGATCTGCGCGGACGAGGCATCGCCCGGAATGCCGCCGATCGGCTTCAGGCTGATGTTGACGATGGCATAGCCCGGCGCCTTGTGGGCGGCGACCTGGCTGCCGACCCAGGCCGCGAAGTCGCGGTCGGAGAGGTCCAGCTCGTCGGAGAGGCCGGTCTCGTAGGGCGGCGGCGCGAAATGCTCGGCAATGCGCTCCAGCTCCGCCAGCGGCGGATCGAGGCCGAGCGTCTTCATGTGCGCGAACTCTTCCTCGACCTGGCGCGCATATTCGTCGCGGCCCAGCTCGTGGACGAGGATTTTGATGCGCGCCTTGTACTTGTTGTCGCGCCGGCCGTAGCGATTATAGACCCGCAGGCACGCCTCCAGATAGGAGACGACTTCCGAGAACGGCACGAAATCGCGGATTTCCGGGGCGATCATCGGGGTGCGGCCCATGCCGCCGCCGACGAACACGCGGGCACCGATCTCGCCGTCCTTCTTCACCAGCTCGATGCCGATGTCGTGCAGACGCATCGCCGCGCGGTCGGTCGCGCTGGCGATCACCGCGATCTTGAACTTGCGCGGGAGGTAGGTGAACTCGGGGTGGAAGCTCGACCACTGGCGCAGCAGCTCGGAGAGCGGGCGCGGATCGGCAATCTCTTCGGCCGAGGCGCCGGCATACTGGTCCGACGAGATATTGCGGATGCAATTGCCCGAGGTCTGGATGGCATGCATCTCGACCGAGGCGAGGTCCGCCAGAATGTCCGGCGCGTCGGCGAGCTTGATCCAGTTGTACTGGATGTTCTGCCGGGTGGTGAAATGGCCGTAGTCGCGGTCATATTTGCGCGCGATGTGGGCCAGCATCTTCATCTGCCCGGACGAGAGCGTGCCGTAGGGCACGGCCACGCGCAGCATATAGGCGTGCAGCTGAAGATAGAGGCCGTTCATGAGCCGCAGCGGCCGGAACTGCGCCTCGGTCAGCTGGCCGGCGAGGCGGCGCTCGGTCTGGTCACGGAATTCGGCGACGCGCGCGTCCACCATGGCCTGGTCATATTGGTCGTACTTGTACATGTCAGATCACCCAGTTGCCGACGCTGGGGTCGGCCGGCTTCAGGCTGAGGTCGAGGCGCACGGTGGGGCCGAGCGCGCGGATGCGGTCCTTGATATGGGCAGGACGGACGCCGTTGGTATCGACGGTCGCCTCGATCACATAGACCTCGTTGGCGCGGCGCGCGGCGACTTCGGCCTGGCCGATCTCCTCGCCCTTGTCGCCCACGTCGGCGGCGTCGTTCACATGGATGGACCAGCCTTGGCCGGTCCACCAGATGACGTCGCCCGTGGCGAGATCATTGCCCGTCAGGATATTCATTTAGTCGTGCGCTCCCCAAACTGAGAAATCGTGATGCGGCAGGCAATCGGTCGCCTGCGCGAGGGCCGCCACGTCGCCGACGACGATGAGGCCCGGACTCTTGACGGCCTGGCGCTCGACCAGATCGCCAAGATCGGCCAGCAGGGAGCGCAGCACGCGCTGCTCCTTCCGCGTGGCGTTCTCGATGACGGCGACCGGCGTGCCGGGTGCGAGACCATCGGTCATCAGCTTCTCGGCAATGTCGTGCGCGGTCGCGAGGCCCATGTAGATGACGAGCGTGCGCCCGGCGCCGGCAAGGCCGGCCCAGTTCTGCTCGGAAAGGCCCTTGCACTGGCCGGCCACGAAGCTGACGATGCTGGCATGGTCGCGATGGGTGAGGGGAAGCTGCGCCGAGGCGCCGCCGCCTATCGCCGCGCTGATGCCCGGCACAATCTCGCAGGGAACGCCGGCCTCGCGGCAGGCTTCCAGTTCCTCGCCGCCACGGCCGAAGATGAAGGGATCGCCGCCCTTGAGGCGGACGACGTCGCGGCCCGACAGCGCCTCGCCGACCAGCAGCGAATTGATCGCGTCCTGATGCATCGAGTGGCGCGAGCGTTGCTTGGCGACGGAGATGAGTTCGCCATCCGCTCGTGCCAGTGCCAGGATCGCGGGATCGACGAGACCGTCGTGCACGATCAGTCGTGCCTGCCCGATCAGCCGGGCGGCGCGCATCGTCAGCAGGTCCGGATCGCCCGGACCCGCGCCGACAAGATAGACCGTTCCCGGTTTCAGGGACTCGCAGTTCGCCATGGAGCGCTAGATGCGTATCCTTGATATAAGCCGCAACCGACGCTTGCTTTAGCGCTCCGTAGGGAAACTTTTATTGCCGCCGCAGTTGTGCGCATGCCGGCGGATTGCCGGGAACAGGAGGGGCATATGGTCCGCGTCGTCGGCATCGACCATCTCGCCGTTCGCGTGAGTGATCTCGCCCGGTCGAAGCGGTTCTACGACAAGCTGCTGGGCTTCATGGGCTTCGTGAAGGAATGGGAGTTTGGCGAGGTCGTGGGCTGGAACAATTGGGAGACGATGTTCTGGATCACCCAGGCCGATGCCGAGGGCCGGCGGCACCCGCATCATGAGGGCGGTATCGGCTATCATCACTACGCCTTCGAGCTCGGCGCGCGGGCGGAAGTGGACGCGCTCTACCGCTTCCTGCTCAAGGAAGAGGTCGAGATCGTCGATCCGCCGGCCGATTATCCAAGCTATGGCGAGGGCTATTACGCGGTCTTCTTCCGCGATCCCGACGGCCTCAAGCTGGAGGCCATGCATTTCGTGGAAAAGGAAAAGCGCCGGGAGCGGATGAAGAAGGAGCGCGCGGTGGGGCGCCAGCCCTAGCGATCGGCCACGATGTCCAGTGCCCTGAGGCCGACGCCGATCGTCGCGCGCGGCTGCTCCACCTCGGCCGAAACTACCGGATAGGCGCAATAATCCGCGGCATAATAGCCACCGGGATGATGATTGCCGGATAGGCCGGTGCCGCCCAGCGGCGCATTTGGCGCGACCACGGTGGACGGGCGATTCCAGTTGATGACGCCGGCGCGGCTGACCGCCCAGAGCCGGTCATAATGTTCCGGCCCGCCGCCGATGAGCGTGGCGCAGAGACCGTAATGCGTGTTGTTGGCCTCGGCGAGCGCCTCCTCGAAGTCGGCAACCGTGACGATCTGGAGGAGCGGGCCGAAGAGTTCGAGGTCCGGCCGCTCGCGCATCGCGGTCACGTCGATGATTGCGGGCGTCACGAAGGGCAGGCCCGCGAAGGGGCGCTGCATGTGCTTGAGCGGCTTGCCGCCGTTGCTCATCAGATAGAGGAAGCTCTCGGTCAGCCCGTCCGCGGCCTCCATGTCGATCACCGGGCCCATGAACGGCATCGGGTCGGCATGCGGCCGGTCGATGACGAGCCGGTCGGTCAGCCTGCGGATTTCCTCGATCAGCGGATCGCGCAACGTGTCGCGCACGACCAGCCGCCGGCCCGCGAGGCAATGCTGCCCGCTCGCCCCAAAGGCGGACTGGACGATCAGCGAGGCGGCGCTGGTGAGGTCGGGCGTGTCCCACGCGATGACCGGATTGTTGCCGCTCATCTCCAGCGCGAGCAGCTTGCCGGGGCGTCCCACAAGGCTGCGCGCGATGCCGACGCCGGTGTGGGTCGAGCCGGTGAACAGGATGCCGCGCACGGCTTCGCTCGCAACCAGCGCCTTGCCGGCGTCCGGCCCGCCGATCACGCACTGGACGAGATCCTCGACGATCCCCGCGTCATGCAGCAGCCTGACCAGCATCTCGCCCGTAGCGGGGGTCTTTTCGGAAGGCTTGAACAGCACGCCGTTGCCAGCCAGCAGCGCGGGGATGATATGGTCTGCGGGGACGCGCGCCGGCATCACATGCGGGCCGATGACGGCCATCACGCCATGCGGTTTGTGGCGCAGCGCCATGCGGGCGCCCAGCGCGCCTTCCAGCTTGCGCTGGCCGGTGCGCTCGGAATAGGCGCCGATCGCCTTGTCGACGCGCTCGACCAGCTCGGTCACTTCGGTGCGGGCATGCCAGAGCGGGCGCCCCGTCTCGCGGGCGATCAGGTCGGCAAGCGTGTCCTCGGCCGCGCGCACGCCATTGGCGAAGCGGCGAATCGTCTCGATACGATAGGCGGTCGGCATGGCGGCCCAAGCCGGCCAGCAGCGCTCGACCAGCCGTATCTGTTCCTCGACCGCGCTGGGCAGCGCTTCCCAGAGCAACTGGCCTGTGGCCGGCTCATAGGATCTGATCGGGTCGGTCATCGCGCGACTATGCGCCGCAATTGGTTTCCGCGAGATTTACGAAGTTTACCGCGATCTTGGTCCGCGCGCGTTAGCTGATGGGCGCTGGCCGGGGCGCATGCGCCTCGCCCATGGCGCGGATCGCGGCCACCTTGTCGTGGAGCGGGGACCAGTCGTCCCGTTCGGAAATGGCGTCCCAGATGGTCTCGACCTCGTCGATATGCATCGAGCAGGGTGCCTCGCCTTGCCAATAGGAATGCGTGTTGGCCCCTTCGCGCATCGTGAGCGCCGTGATCGCCGCGCGCGCCTTGTCCCACGCTGCGCCCGCATAGGCCAAGCCATCGCCCGCGCCGCGCCGCCAGTCGAAGAAGAAGCGGTCGATGAAGACCGGGCTGTCGCGCAGGGCCTCGACCGCCGCGACGACGAAGCTGCGCGCGGCGACCTCATCGGGCGCCTCCAGGCCAAGCCGCCAGAGGAAGCGCGCGATCAGCCGCGCCTCGTAAAGCGCGGGGAAGCGCTGCAACTGCTCGACCAGCGCGTCGGTCTCGGTGAGGCCCGCGAGCGACTGGGCGAGCTGGAGCACGTCCCAGTGGATCGCTTCGGCCTGCCGCGAAAAGGCATAGAGGCCGGTCTGGTCGAAATAGGCGGCGGTGAAACCCGGCTCCCAGCGCGGCGTGAAGCGCCATGGGCCGTAATCGAAGCTCTCGGCCGTGATGGCGATATTGTCGCTGTTAAGGACGCCATGGACGAACCCCGCCACCATGTAGCTCGCTGCGAGGTCGGCCGTGCGCTCGACGACAGCGCCGAGCAGGGTGAGCGCCGCGTTGTCGCCCGGATCGCGCACCAGCAGATGCTCGAGGCAATAGGCGATCAGGCGCTGCAGATGCTCGGTCTCGCCCAGATAGGCAAGACGCTGGAAGCTGCCGATGCGGATATGGCCGTGGCCGAGACGAACCAGCACGGCCGAGCGCGTCGGCGAAGGCTCGTCGCCGCGGATCAGCGCCTCGCCGGTCTCGATCAGCGAGAAGCTGCGCGAGGTGGTGACGCCCAGCGCCTCCAGCATCTCTGTTGCGAGGATCTCGCGCACGCCGCCCTTGAGTGTCAGCCGTCCGTCAGCCGTGCGGCTCCACGGTGTGAGTCCCGATCCCTTGGTGCCGAGGTCAAGCAGGCGGCCGCCCGCGCCGGCGCTCTCCCGGAGTTGGGCAAACAGGAAGCCCCGCCCGTCGCCGAGGTCCGGATTGTACACGCGGAACTGGTGGCCGTGATAGCGCAATGCCAGCGGCCCCGGCTGCGCATCGGGTAGCGGCTCGAACCGGCCGAAATGCGCGGCCCAGGCAGCGTCGTCGAGGCCGTCCAGCCCGACCGTGGCTGCCGCGCGGTCGTTGCGGAAGCGGACGACGTGCTTCGGAAAGTCCGCCGGCTGGACCGGATCGGCGATGAAGTCGGCGATTTCGTCGATCGCGCGCTCGGGGTGATAATTACTTATTGGCAAGGCGTGCTCCATGGCCTGATATGGGCCTCGGGCGGGGAAAGGATCAAGCTTGGCGGTCTTCGAGGACAAATATTGGTGGTCGCAGGACAATCTGCGGCTGCATTATCGAGACTATGAAGGTGGGAACGGGGCGGAACGGCCGACGATCCTGTGCCTCCCGGGCCTCACCCGCAACGCCCGGGATTTCGACACGCTGGCGGACCGGCTTGCCGGCGAGTGGCGCGTCATCGTTGTCGAACTGCGCGGCCGGGGCGAGAGCGCCTATGCCAAGGATCCGATGAGCTATGTGCCGCTCGTCTATCTCCAGGATCTGCTGAAGCTGATCGACGAGCTGGACATTCGCAAGTTCGTCGGCATCGGTACCTCGCTCGGCGGGCTGCTGTTCATGCTGATCGCGGCCACGCGGCGCGATTGCCTCGCGGGCCTGCTGCTCAACGACATCGGACCGGACATTGCCGAGGAGGGGCTGGACCGCATCCGCAAGAATGTCGGCACCGGTAGCCAGCACCCGACCTGGGTGCATGCGGCGCGCGCGGTCGCGGACGTGCAGGGGATGATCTACCCCCGCTATCGCCTCAAGGACTGGCTGCGCTACGCCAAGCGCCTCTATCGCCTGAACAGCCAGGGCCGCATCGTGCTGGATTATGACCAGCGCATCGCCGAGCCGTTTCGCGCGCCGGGGGGCGCGGCGGGCGTCGATCTCTGGCCGGCCTTCACCGCGATCGGCGACATGCCGGTGACGTTGGTGCGCGGCGAACTCAGCGACCTGCTTGCGGTCGAGACGGCCGAGGCGATGCAGGCGCGCCTGCCGCAGCTCGATTACGTGACCGTGCCGGGCGTCGGCCACGCCCCGACGCTTGAGGAACCCGCCGCCGCCGCCGCGATCGATCGGTTGCTGGCGCGCGCGATGGTCCCGGCGTGAGCGCGGGGCGACGCTGCCGGGACAAGAACAGCGGGCCGCTCCGCGTGCTCCAGATGCACGGCACGTTCGACCTCGGCGGCAAGGAATCGCGCGTCGTCCGCCTGATGAACCATTGGGGAGAGCGGGTCAGCCACGATATCCTCCTCGGCCATTCCGAGGCGAGGAGCGCGGCGGCGGGCATTGATCCTTCGGTGTCGGTCCGGTTCCTCAGCGAGCCGCAACTGGGTGGGCCGCCCTCGCTCGGCAAGTTCCGTGCGCTGGCGCGGTTCATGCGCAACTACGACCTCATCCTCAGCTTCAACTGGGGCGCCATGGACGGCGTGATGGCGCATCGCCTGTTCCGTCGCCTCAAGCGCCTGCCGCCGCTCGTCCATCATGAGGACGGGTTCAACCAGGACGAGGCGCTGGCGCGGGATCCGTTGCGCAACCGCTATCGCCAGATTGCGCTTTCCGGGGCGCATGCGCTGGTCGTGCCTTCCAATCTGCTGGCGCACATTGCCCAGCAGGAATGGCACCAAAAGGCGGAAAAGGTTCATCAGATCCCCAACGGGATCGACGTGCCGGCTTATGGTGGCGGCCGCTCGCCGAGCGCCATTCCGGGGCTTGAATATGACGGTCGTGTCGTCGTCGGCACGCTGGCCGGTCTGCGCCCGGTGAAGAACCTGCGCCGTCTCGTCCGTGCCGTCGCGCCCATCCAGGACAAGGTCCGCCTCGTCATCGTGGGCGAGGGGCCGGATCAGGAGTCGATCCTTACCGAGGCGGCGGCGCACGGCCTCAGCGACCTCGTCATGCCGGGCTTCCTGCCCCGGCCCCACGAATATGTCGGCGCGTTCGACATCTTCGCCCTGTCGTCGGACAGCGAGCAGTTTCCTATCGCGCTGGTGGAGGCGATGGCGGCGGGCCTGCCGGTTGTCTCGACGGATGTTGGCGACGTTTCCGCGATGATCGCCGCGGGCAATCGCCCCTATGTCGTCGAGGCCGACGGTCATGCGGACTTTCAGGCTGCGATCACGGCGCAGGCGGACGATCCGGAACTGCGCGCGCGACTTGGCGAAGCCAACCGCAAGCGCGCTCTCCAGTGCTTCGACGAGAAAGTGATGTTTCAGCTTTATGCGCGTCTCTACGGAGGCGCGATCGGAGACGAACAGGCGCTAATTTGATGACTTGGTCAAATTTTCGCACGGATTTGACAAAACCTGCTATGGGGCGCTCTTCGCGCAGCTGAGAAGCGCGCGTTGGGCGCGACTAAGGAGTAACACTTGTTCAAGGGCTTGAAGCCGATCGTCTATGGCGGTCGCGAGGTGTGGCCGATCATCGAAGGCGGCAAGGGCGTCGCGGTCTCCAATCATGCAAGCTCGGGCGCCTGGGCCGCGGCCGGCGGCATCGGCACGGTGTCGGCTGTCAACGCCGACAGCTATGATGTCGACGGTAACGTCATCCCCCAGCTTTATCACGGCCGCACGCGCCAGCTGCGCCACGAGGAACTGATCGCCTACGCCATCGAGGGCGCGGTCCAGCAGGTGAAGAAGGCGTTCGAGATCGCCGGCGGCAAGGGCGCGATCAACATCAACGTGCTCTGGGAAATGGGCGGCGCGCAGCGCGTCCTTCAGGGCGTGCTGGAGCGTACCAAGGGCATGGTCGCGGGCGTCACCTGCGGCGCCGGCATGCCTTACAAGCTCAGCGAGATCGCCGCCGAGCACAACGTCAATTATCTCCCCATCGTCAGCTCCGGCCGCGCCTTCCGCGCGCTGTGGAAGCGCGCCTATCACAAGGCGGCGGAATGGCTGGCGGCGGTGGTCTATGAGGATCCTTGGCTGGCGGGCGGCCACAATGGCCTGTCCAACGCCGAGGACCCGACCAGGCCGGAAGATCCCTATCCGCGCGTCAAGGCGCTGCGCGACACGATGCGCGAGGGCGGCATCAGCGATGAGGTGCCGATCATCATGGCCGGCGGCGTCTGGTATCTGCGCGACTGGAACGATTGGATCGATAATCCGGAGCTGGGCGCCATCGCCTTCCAGTTCGGCACGCGGCCGCTGCTGACCAAGGAAAGCCCGATCCCGCAGGCGTGGAAGGAAAAGCTGACCACGCTCAACGAGGGCGACATCCTGCTCCACCGCTTCTCGCCGACCGGCTTCTATTCCTCGGCGATCCGCAACCCCTTCCTGCGCGAGCTGGAAGCCCGCTCCGAGCGGCAGATCGCCTTCTCGATGGAAGAAGCCGGCGATCACACGCATCAGCTCGATGTCGGCATCAAGGGCCGCAACTACTGGGTGACGCGCAACGATTTGCTGCGCGCTCGCGAGTGGGTGCTGCAGGGCTTTACCAGTGCGCTCAAGACGCCGGACAACACGCTCGTCTTCGTGACCGACGAGGAGCGCGGCGAGATCCGCAAGGATCAGGCCGATTGTATGGGCTGCCTCTCGCATTGCGGCTTCTCGTCGTGGAAGGATCATGACGATTTCTCGACCGGTCGCCTCGCCGATCCGCGCAGCTTCTGCATCCAGAAGTCGCTGCAGCAGGCCGTCCATGGCGGCGACCTCGACAGGAACCTGCTGTTCGCCGGTCATGGCGCCTATCACTTCAAGCAGGACCCGTTCTACTCGAACGGGTTCGTGCCGACCGTGAAGCAGCTCGTCGACCGCATCCTCACCGGGGATTGATGAGCATGATGCGCGCTCCCGACATGCCAGGCCTCGCCATCCTGCGCTATCGCGCGGCGGATTATCAGGTCGTGCGGCCAGGCCGCTTCGTCATCTGCGCCGTGAGCGGGGTCGAGATCCCGCTCAACGAACTGGCTTACTGGAGCGCCGACCGGCAGGAGGCTTATCGCAGCGCGATCGAGTCCACGAAAGCGCTGCTGAACCAATAAGCGGATGTCTCGGGTGATGCGCATCCTGCTGACCGCCGGTCTCGTGGCCACGCTCTCCGCCGGTGCCCCGGCCCAGTTGCAAATAAACGGATCGGGTCAGCCCAGCGTCAACGCCTGGGACGCGCTGACGACCGCATATGCCAAGACTGTCAAGCTCGAGGGCTGCGGCGAGGGCGACTGCTCGCTGGAGGCACTCGTGCTGGACAATCAGGCGGGCGGCGCCTGCCTCGAGAATGTACTCGTCACCGATCGTTACGGCTTCGATGGCCGGGACGTGGCCGCTGCCGAAATCGCGCTGAAGATCGATGCGGAAGCGCTGGCCGCAACACGTTACTATCGAGCGCTCGTGCTGTTTCCGCGAAAAGGCGTCCAGCGGCTCTGCGTGCGCAGCAGCATGCAGATGAGCGGGCTGCGCTTCACGGTGTCGCTGGACCGGCCGGCCGATGCTGATCAGCTTACGCAGATGGCCCGGATCTCGATGTCTGGAAACAGTTCCGCGACCGAACTGCGCCTGGCGCCATTGACGACGCCGCGTCGGCCGATGACAATGTCGCCGGAACTGTCGCAGCGGCTGGCGCAATCGCTGTTCATCAGCGAGAGCCGGTTTCCGCTTAGCATCGATATCCAATCTTCCGGCCCCAACCTGCCGATTGAATGGGCCGGGGAATCCCTCGGCGTCACGAACAGGACGCTCTCCGTCCCCGCCGCCGCCCTGCGCGACATCCGGGTCAGGAAGGATGGCGCCGCAGTGCCCATCAAGAGTTGCGCGGGTCTGGTGGACCAGACGCGGTTGACCATCCGCTGCTGAAATGAGGCTGGTGCGCCCGGCCAGGTTTCAGGCGCTCAACGCTTCCTGCAACAGGATCCCTCCCCAGCGTTTGAGGCCTTCGCGGTACATGCTCTCGAAATCCTCAGGCGGGAAGCTGTGCGTTGACGAGCGCGCGACCAGCGCCTCGGCCCAGGCGCGCAGGCGCGGATAGTCCGCGCTCAGCCCGTCGCCGGAAAGCCGCTCGACGATCAGATAGCGCTGCAGGAACGGCGCATAGCCCGTGTCGACGAGTCCCAAGCGTTCGCCGTTGAAGTAGGGGCCGCTGCTCTGGCGCGTCAGCGCTTCTTCCAGCCGACCGAAAGTTGTGGCGAGGTTTGTGCGCGCGGTTGCCAGATCGTCCGGCGTCTTGGCGGAGTTTAGCGCGCCGAGCAGGCCGGAGAAAGTCGGGATATAGTCCATCCAAGCCCGGTTGATCGCCCGCGCGATCGCGTCTTCGGGGTGCAGCCGGGGTGCGATCGTCTCGTCGAGATATTCCGAGATCGCGTTGGATTCGAACAGCGCGATACGCTCGTCGATCTGGAGCACCGGCACCTTGCCATGGGGCGAGATCGCATAGAACCAGTCGGGCCGGTTGCCGGGCTCGATGTGCACGAACTCGAAATCGACCTGCTTCTCGCGCAGCACGATGGCGGCGCGCTGCACCCAGGGGCAGGTCTTGAAACTGATCAGGCGATATGTGGGCATGGCAGCCTCCGTACGGATGTCAGAGACTCGCTGCGCTCGTGCGGTGGCGAGGGATTTGCCTCACTTGTGTAGCAGTTGGTCCTGCGGCGCTCAAGGCACGGTCAGGGTGAACGGCCAAACATAGGTCTGCAGCATCACGACCACGCCGACGAGACTCGCCAGCACGAGGCTGTGCACGAAGACATAACGCAGGATGCGGCCCTCCTGCCCGAACCACTGGGTCGCGGTGGAGGCGACGACGATGCTCTGCGCGTCGATCATCTTGCCCATGACACCGCCCGCGCTGTTCGCGCCGGCCATCAGCACCGGCGAAAGGCCGAGTTGCTCGGCGGTGACTTTCTGCAGTCCGCCGAACAGCACGTTGGAGGCCGTGTCCGATCCGGTGACGGCGACACCGAGCCAGCCGAGCATGGTGCCGAAGAAGGGATAGGCGAGCCCCGTCGCGGCGAAGGCGAGGCCCATGGTCGCGTCGACGCCCGAATAGCGGGTGAGGTAGCCGAGCGAGAGCATCGCGACGATCGTCAGCAGCGAGGGCGTCACCGTCTTGAGGGAGCGCCAGTAGGTCGAGACGATCTGCGCGGGCCGTGCGCCAAGCATCAGGCCGCTGAGCAGCGCGGCGACGAGGATCGCCGATCCGGTCGCGGAGAGCAGGTTGAAATTATAGACCGCCGCCTCGGTCTCCGGTGCGCTGACCACCGGCGGCACGCGCTGGATGAGATGATCGAGGCCGGGGATCGGGATGGTGAGGCGGAAGAGGCCGTCGAGCGCGGCCTTGACGAAGGGGAGCCCCCAAAGGAACACGAGCACCATCAGCACCAGCCAGGGCATCCACGCCTTGCGCACGGCACCGGCATCAGGCGTCACGCCTTCCGGCTCGGCCTTGACCGGCGGGGCGGCTTCGTCGTCGTCGCTCTTGTGGCGGCCGGCCTCACCAACATGCATGATCGTGCGCGGCGACCAGACCTTGAGCAGCGCCGTCAGCGCGAGGATCGAGGCGAGCGAGGCGCCGATCGCGGTCAGCCAGGGGCCGTGCAGGTTCGAGATGGCGAGCTGGACACCGGCGAAGGTGACGCCGACCAGCAGGGCTGCCGGCCAGACCTCCATGGTCCGCCGCCAGCCGCAATAGGCGACGAGCAGCCAGAAAGGCACGATCAGCGCGAAGGGGAAGATCTGCCAGCCGATCACGGCCGAGAGCTGGTCGAGCGGGAGGCCCGTGACGGCGGCGAGGGTGACGATCGGCGTGCCGAGCGCGCCGAAGGCGACGGGCGCGGTGTTGGCGATCAGCGAGAGGCCGGAGGCCTGCAGGCGCGTGAAGCCGAGGCCGATCAGCATCGCCCCCGTCACGGCGACCGGCGCACCGAAGCCCGCCGCGCCCTCGAAGAAGGCGCCAAAACAGAAAGCGATGAGCAGCAGTTGCAGCCGGCTGTCGCCGGTCATCCGCGCGATGCTGTCGCGCAGGATCGTGAACTGGCCGCGCTCGTTGACCAGCGTGTAGAGGAAGATGATGTTGAGGATGATCCAGCCGATCGGCAGCAGGCCGTAGGCGGCGCCGAAGCCGGCGGCGCGGGCGGCGAGGCCCACCGGCATGCCGAAGCCGAGGATCGCGACGGCCAGCGCAGCGGCGAGGCCGAGCAATGCCGCGACATGGGCGCGCATGTGGAGCAGCCCGATGCCGCCGAGCAGCACCACGACGGGGATCGCCGCGCACAAGGTCGAAAGCAGCGACGATCCGAACGGATCATAAACTTGCGACCAGACCATGCGGTGATCCTCCCCCTGTTTGCGGCCATGTCAGCCGATCAGGGGAAGGACCGCAAGTATAGAATTGCGCGCCTCAGAGTACGTAATCGAGCTGCAGCCAGAATTTCTTCGTGTCCGCGTCGCCCGCAAAACTGGCGATGCCCTGCCGCTCATAGTCGGCATATTTGGCGAGCAGGGTCATTCGCTTATCGAGCTTGAGCGACAGCTGCGCGTTGATCTCGTCACCATAGTGGATGGCGTTCCGGTCGCTGTCGAACCGGTGGTAGGTGACGCTTGCCGCCAGCGGACCCATCTTGCCGATCTTGGGCAGTGTGTAGGTGATGCCGGCATAATAGTCCTGGAGGCCGGTGCCGGGCGTGGTCAGGAACTTGTCTGCCCAGCCGTTGAACTTGTGCAGCGTGGCAAAGGGCGTCTGGAAGGCCCAGCCGCCGGCGATGCCGGTTGCGCCGGCATCCGAGCCGAGCAACTCGTAGCCACCCGTCAGTCTGAACTTGGCGACGTCCAGCGAGAGCTCGGCAATGGCATAGTCGGCATCGTAGCGGACCGGATTGTTGCTCGCATCCGTCTGATAGGCATAGTTCGCCAGATAGCTCAGCTTCACCGTCTTGCTGAATGCCTTGGCGCCGGCGAAGCGCGCGCCATAGGTCTGGCTGGAGTTGCGCTGCAGCGCGACCACCGGCTCGTCCTCGTCGACCAGGAAGGCGAAGCCGGTCAGCGTGCCGAGCTTGGTCGTGTAGGCGGCCGTCGCGAACACATTGTCGCCCTCGATACGTTGGGGACGATTGGCTGCGCCGAACTTGCCGCCATCGACGCCCCAGATGGTATTCGCGCCGATCGCATAGGTGACGTCGATCTTGAGGTTCTTGACCGCCATGATCTCGATGCGCGCGGCATCGAAGGTCTGCTCGTTCTGCCGCCAGCCGACCGCGCCGACGAAGCGCTGGTCGTCCAGATTGATCCGCTGCCGGCCGATGGTCACGACCACCGGCCTGGAGCGATACTGAAGCTGGACGCGGTTCAGCTCGACAGTCTCCGGATCGGCGATGATCGGCAGCGTGGTCTTGCCGTTGACGCCGCTATTATACTTCTCGCTCAGCGCCAGCGTGCCTTCGCCCTCGGCCAGGAAGACGAACGATCCGCTCGAAAGCTCGCCGCCGGCACGCAGGCGCACCGTCGTGGCGTGCGCGTCATTGGCCTTGCTGATCGGCGCAGGCCCGTCCTGCTCGACCGTCTCGTGGCGCAGCCGCGTGTCGATCAGCGGCTTGAAGGCTATGTCCTGTGCGACTGCCGGCATCGTCATCGCGATGGCCGAAGCGCCCAGCATTGTGGAAATGATACGCATGTTTCCCCCCGTTGCTCCTCTGGCTTTTCGCCTTCGGGCATCCTCTCTTGATTGGATTGTCCAGCGAGCGGCCCCCTTTGGCCGCGTGCCTTCAGGCTGCGATGCCCGGATTGCGGTAGCGCTCGTGCAGGAAGTGGATCACCGCGTGGCGCGCGGCGGCATAGTCGGCCGTGTCGATTGCCTCCAACCGGTTGCGCGGCCGCGCGAGCCTGACCGTCAGGTCCTCGCCGATCCGCGCCGCCGGGCCGTTGGTCATCATGACCACGCGGTCGGCGAGCAGCACGGCTTCGTCCACATCATGGGTAATCATCAGCACCGTGTTGTTGAGCTGCGCCTGGAGACCCATCACCACGTCCTGCAGCGCCGCGCGGGTCAGCGCGTCCAGCGCGCCGAACGGCTCGTCCATCAGCAGCACGCGCGGGTTCATGGCGATGGCGCGGGCGATGCCGACGCGCTGCTTCATGCCGCCGGAGAGCTCGCCCGGCCGCTTGCCGGCCGCATGGGCCATCTGCACCAACTCCAGATTGTGCATGACCCAGTCGCGCCGCTCGGCCTTGCTCTTGCCCTTCGCCGTCTTGTCGACCGCGAGGCGCACATTTTCCTCGACCGTGAGCCAGGGAAGCAGGCTGTGATCCTGGAAGACCACGGCGCGGTCCGGTCCCGGCGCGTCGATCACTTCATCGTTCAGGAAGATGACGCCGCGGGTCGGCTTGACGAGGCCCGCGACCGCATTGAGCAGCGTTGACTTGCCGCAGCCCGAATGGCCGATGAGAGCGACGAACTGGCCTTTGTCGATCGACAGATCGATGCTGTCGAGCGCGCAGAACGGGCCGGCCTTGGTCATGAACTCGACGGTGATGCCTTCGAGCGTGAGATAGCTTCTCTGTTTCATGTCCTGATCTCCCCGGTTCAGCTTGCGCGGCCGATGATGCGGCCGGCGAAGGCGACGATCCGGTCGAGCGTGAAGCCGACCATGCCGATCCAGACGAGGGCCACGATGGTGTCGGTGAGGAGCGAGCTGTTGTAGCTGTCCCAGATGAAGAAGCCGACGCCGGTGCCGCCCTGCACCATCTCGGCGGCGACGATGGCGAGCCAGCTCATGCCGACGCCGATGCGCAGCCCGGTGAACATGTGCGGCACGGTGGCGGGCAGCATGACACGCGTGAAGTATTCCAGTGGATTGAGCGCCAGCACCTTGGCGACGTTGCGATAGGCCTGCGGAATGGTCTGCACGCCGGCCGCCGTGTTGAGGATGATCGGCCAGATCGCGGTGATGAAGATCAGGAAGATGGCCGAGGGCTGTGCCTGCTGGAAGATGGCGAGGCTGAGCGGCAGCCAGGCCAGCGGCGGCACCGTGCGCAGCACCTGGAACAGCGGATCGAGCGCGCGAAAGGCGAAGACGCTCTGGCCGATGAGGATGCCGAGCGCGACGCCGATCACGGCCGCGAAGCTGTAGCCGATGAGCACGCGTCCGAGGCTGGTGAGCACATGGCCGGCAATGCCGACATCGCCCGAGTCCTGGATGTCGAGGCCGCTTGCGCTGAACTCGACGCCCTTGAACGGATGGACGATCACCTCATGGCTCTCTTCCCAGACCTTGGTGGGGCTGGGGAAGGTCGCGTCCGGCGAACTGCAGAGCATCTGCCAGACGAAGAGCAGAGCCGCGATCATGAGCAGGGTCGGCAAGACCCCTCCGGCGACGGTATTCAGCCGCGCGACCAGCGGATGCGTCGCTTTCATGGGTGGGAAGAAGCGGCGGGCAATGGCCTCTTGCGGATAGGGCACGACGATCCCTGTCTTGGCTGTGGAGGCACTGGCCTCGGCCGGTGTTCCCTGTGCCTTTGCGAGATTGGGCTGGCTCATGGTCTAGCTCCCGGTCAGACCCGCTTGATGCCAAGGCTGGCGAGATAGGCCTTGGGATTGGCGGGGTTGAAGATCTTGCCGTCGAAGAATTTTTCGACGCCGCGGCTGTCGCCGGCCGGCCCCTTGCCGCCGAGCATCGCCGCGGCCTGGCGCCAGATGTCCGAGCGATTGACCTTGGCGATGAGCTGGGTCGTGTTGAGCGACATGGGCAGCTTGCCCCAGCGCTGGTTCTCCGTGAGGAACCACAGGTCGTGGCTCTTGTAGGGGAACGAGGCGTAGCCGCCGAAGAACTTCATCTTGAACGGCGCGTTGGGGAATTTGCGCCCGTCACCCATGTTGAAATTGCCCTGCAACCGGTCGGCAATGTCGGTGATCGGGCATTTGAGATAGTCGCGTCCGGCGATGGTGCCGGCGAGGCGCGTGATGTTGCCGGGGCTGTCCGCCCAGCGCTGCGCTTCCAGGATCGCTGCCGTGATCGCCGCTGCCGCTCGCGGGTTCTTGGCGACCCAGTCGGATCGCATCGCGAAGCTCTTTTCCGGGTGGTTCATCCACATCTGGCCGGTCGAGACGGCAGTGTAACCGAGTTGCTGCGCGACGAGCTGGTCGTTCCAGGGTTCGCCGACGCAGAAGGCGTCCATTGTGTCGGCCTTCATGTTGGCGACCATCTGCGGCGGCGGCACGGTGATGAGCTCTACGTCCTTGTCAGGGTCGATGCCGCCGGCCGCCAGCCAATAGCGGATCCACATATCGTGGGTGCCACCGGGGAAAGTCATCGCCATGGTGATCTTCTTGCCCGCGGCTTTGCGCTGGCCGATCACATCCTTCATCTTGCCGGCATTGAGGTCGGCCTTAGCGCCGAGATATTCCTTGGAAACCGAGATCGCCTGGCCATTGACGTTGAGCCGGGCAAGAATGCTCATCGGCGTCGCCTTGCCGATCGCGCCCAGGGTCATGAGGTAGGGCATGGGTGTCAGGATGTGCGCGCCGTCAATGCCGCCGCCGCCGCTGCCGAGCACGAGATTGTCGCGCGTCGCGCCCCAGCTCGCCTGCTTCAGCACTTCGACCTCGGGCATGCCATGCTTGGCGAAGAAACCAAGCTCCTTGGCGATGATGACAGGCGCGGCATCCGTCAGGGCGATGAAACCCAGCTTGGCGCCCTTGACTTCGGGGCCCGCTCCCGCCGCGAAAACGCCCGATGGAAAGGCTTGTTGCACTGCGGCGATAATGGCTGCCGTTCCGCTCATCTTGATGAGGCCACGCCTGCTGACGCCGTCCGGATTATCCCCTTGCTGCACGTGTCGTTCCTTCCCCGATCCTGATGCGGCGCCTCGCTGGGCGCACGGCCTCCTCCCGCGCCGAAGCTCTTCGGCGCGCAGAATTCCCATCCGGAAAGCGCATTGACTGCGTCGTTTCCGGCCCGAAAAAGCCAATAAAAAAGCCGCCGAGACGAAGGTCACGAGACCTGTCTGGGCGGCGTCCTTGCCAACTCGACCCCCGAGGAGCCGATCCGATCCTACCGTCCTTGGCGGGACCGACTTTTCATGTCGAAGCAAATTCTCGCTTCGAACGACACGAAGCTGTCACTGATTCGCGGAACTGGCAAGAAGATTTTTTCGCAATGCACAATTTGCAGGCCCACGTCCCCCCGTGCGGATGGCGAGCGTGGGCCTTTCCAACGGTGTCGGATCAGTCGTGATCGACTTCCAGCAGGTCCAGCAGCTGATCGTCTATCAGGCCGTTGGATAGCCCATTGCGCTGTCGAAACAGCCGGATAGCAGCGGCGGTGCGCTCGCCCACCACGCCGTCCGCAGCGCCGACGCTGGCGAAGCCGCGCCGCTGCAGGGCAAGCTGGACTTGCCGCACCACGGCGGCATTGGGCTGCTGCCGGGGCGGGTCGGCCAGCACGCGCCGTACCTTGTCCAGCCAAGCGCGGCGATCCTCCAGCCCAATCGTCCCGCCGTTGATCGCCCGCGTCACCTTCGTGAAGTCGCCCGTGTCGCAGATCGCGTTGATGCCGCGGCGCCGCCAGTAACCGCAGGCGACAAGCAGCACATCCTGCACCGAGGCCGCGCGATCCGGCGCGGCGACGAGGTCGACGCCGATCTCCGCGCCGATCACCGCATAGTTGGAGCGTCCGGTGAGCTGGATGTAGCCGCGCCCCCGGTAACGGAAACCATCGCCGGATTCGGGCGGGCCGTTGCCGTTACGATTGGCGTAAACGAGGTTGCCGATCCGCTCGGGATTGCGCGCCACGGCTTCGGCTGCCGCGATCGTGGGGAAACGCGAGGGCCAGACCTGCATCAGGCGCGGCGCGGAGTAGTTGAGATTTTCCTCGGTGATCGTCAGGCCCCCGGATTCATGGGCGATCTGCGCCAGGAAATAATGGAGCCGGTTGGGCGTGCCGGAAATGCCGAACTGTGCGAACAGCGTGTCCGATTGCTGCGCGAAGGCATCGAGCCTCGCCGCCGTCGCTCGGGGGAACAGCGCCCCTAATTGCTCTCTCGAAACCATGATCCCTCCTCGTTTTAGGTGCCATGCACGCCGATCAGACCAGCGCGATCTTCGCCAGAATTTCCCCGAGCTTGAGCGCGGCACGCACCGTTTCCATCGTCTCGGCGGCGTTGGCGATGTCGACGCCAAGCTGGTCGATCTCGTCGAGTTGCTCGTCCGTAACGATGACGCCCGCCTGCAGCAGCCGCTGGCGGGCGAGCGAATAGGCGGTCCAGGCGCGGTCGCGCGGTCCAGCCAGCTGGAGCTTCCCGGCGACATCAGCGAGCCGGAACTGGATGTCGATGTCGGTGACAGCCGCGGAGGCGAAGCGGAGCGCCTTGGTGTCATTGTCCTCCATTGGTCGGCTCCTCATTGGCGGGTGCAGGCAGGCCGGTCTGCCGCGACAGGCAGGGGAAGGTGGTGCGCGGCACGGCCCGCGCGGCGGCGGCTGCCTGCGCCCGCGACGCTTCGGACGCGAGCGCGGGGACCGGGATCTGTCCCGCCAGCCGCGCGAACGCGCCGGACAGGTCGGGGTCGCTCTGGATCTGGCCGGAAATGGCGACGATCTCGCCATTCAGCCCTGTCAGGTCCGTGCCGGAAATGCGGGTGATGGCACCGGTCAGCGCATTCGCCGTGTCGATGAAGTCGGAGAGCGACCAGTCGCCATAGGCGACCAGTTGCTTGCGCAGGGCGAGACCGGTCTCCGCCGCCTTCAGCAGGCTGGCGACGGCGGTGGTGGTATATTCATTCTCCTCGGCCTGGATGGCGAGCCATTGCGCACGGATGCCGAGCATCGCTTCCTTTTTCTGCTCCTCGCCTATCACGGTCGATCCGCGGATGCGCAGGATCTCGGCGATGAGTGCGGCTTTGTAGGCGCGCATGTCGGTCCGCAGCGGACCGGCCACGACCTGCGCGGTCATGATCTGCTGGGTGATCAACTGGTCGAGAATGGCGGGCGCCCGGTCCGCGACGGGGCGTTTGCCGAGCAGGCCGGCGCTTTCCAGCGACGCGAAGGCATTGGTGAAGCTGCCGTGGACGCAGCGCATTTCCTCCAACGCCAGGATCGGCGCTCCGCTCCGGCTGACGCTGGTGGCATAGGGATCGAGGAACAGATCGACCGTGCCCTGGCCGTCGACAGGCTGGTTGTTGGCGTCGCGTCCGCGCAGGGGCACGCGGCTGTCCAGCATGGCCGAGAGGAACAGCTGCTCCTGCGTGGAAGCCGGCACCGGCGGCTGTTCGACCGACTTGCGCTCGACCCGCTCGACGGCGGCGATCGCCTCGTGCGAGCGGGTGTCATAGGCCTTGATCGCGGCGACCAGCTCGCGCGAAGCGGTGGTCGTGCATCCGCTGAGCAGCAAGGCCCCGACAAAGACACTGAGGAAGGCCCGGACCACCCGCATGAACACCTCGCTTCGCAAGCAACGAAGACCACCGACCTCGCTACCGTGCGAGGGCCGTGCGTGTTGTTTTTTTGTGCGAATCCCGTGAGAAAAGAGGATCAAATCCACGGTGGGGTGTCAATAAGGCTTCACCCCCGGATGGCGCGATTCAGGATGAGGCGAGCGCGCCTTGCCCGATCACCCCGTACGCATCGCCCGCCGCATCCGCCGCAGCGCGAGCCGGTCGAACAGCGCGTTCACAGGGCCGGAGCGCGGCCTGAATCGGGGAAGCCAGTCGGCATAAAGGCTGCTCAGCCGCTCTGGGAGGCCGGACGGGCCCTTCGCGCCCATGATGTGGCTGACGATACGGCCCTGAAAATGCCGCACGGCATAGGCGATCATCCTCTTATACTGGAGGCGCCAGGCGCGCGGGCTGCCCAGGCTGACCGGCTCGCAATAGAAGCCGGCATCGTCCGCATGGCCAAGCCGGACCCTGTTCCAGTTGGCGTCCGTCCAGAGATCGGTCGCGGCCCAGGCGGCGACGAGGCCGTCGTCGCCTACCAGATCGACGGGCAGGCGGTGCCCGGCCTCGCGGATAAGCTGCACGAACGCGCCGCGCAGCGCATACAGGTCGCCGAAGAGGCCGCCGTCCCTGCGGATCATAGCCTGATAGGCGCGATGGCTGCGACCATTGAGCGGCAGGCCCGCCATGGCGAGGACGCGCGGCTGATCGGCAAGCGCACGTGCCAGCGCATCGAAAGAACCCGATGCGATCTCGGCGTCGCCGTCCATGAAGATGATCGTCTCCGGTAGTGGATCGGCGAGGATCTCGTGGACGAAGCGGTTCCAGGTCCGGGCCTTGCCGCCGGGCTGCAACTCGTGGACCATCAGGCTGGGATGGCGCCTGGCGACGTCCAGCGCGATGCCCGCCGTCCGGTCGGTCGAGCCGTTGACCAGCAGGTGGACTTCGATGTCGTCGCGCTCCAGCGGCAGGCTGGCGAGGCAGGCGCCGATGCGCCGCTCCTCATTATGCGCGAAAATGGCGACCGCTGCCTTGAGGGGAGACGGCTCGGCCGGTTTTCGGGCCATGTCAGTCGAGTTCCCAGCCGCGCTCGGCATGGCTGGCAAGGTCGAGGCCCTCGCGCTCGGCATCGGTGCTCACGCGCATCGGCAGGAACAGGGAGATGACCAGCGCCAGCAGCAGCGTCCAGAGGGCCGACCAGATCGCTACCGCGCCGACACCGACGATCTGCGCGATGAACTGCGTGCCCATTCCGCCATCCTCGGCATAGCCCACGCCGCCGAGCGCCGTGGAAGCCAGCGGCGCGAGCAGGATCGAGCCGAGCATGCCGCCCACGCCGTGCACGGCGAAAACGTCGAGTGAGTCATCGATGCCGATGCGGTTGCGGATGAGCTGGACCGCATAGAAGCAGGTGAGACCCGCGACGAGGCCGAGGCCGATGGCGCCCATCGCGCCGATCTGCCCGGCGGCCGGCGTCACCGTGGCGAGGCCAGCGATCGCGCCGGTAGCGAGGCCCACGGTGGTCGGCTTGCCGAGCTTGATGCGCTCGAGCCCGATCCAGCAGAGCGAGGCGGCGCAGGAGGCAAGGTGCGTGTTGAGGATGGCGAGCGCCGCGTCGCTGGATGCGCTGAGCGCCGAGCCGCCGTTGAAACCGAACCAGCCGACCCAGAGCAGGCCCGCACCCACCAGCGTCAGCGAGGGGCTGTGCGGCAGGATCAACGTCTGGCCGAAGCCCTGCCGCTTGCCGATGAGCAGCGCGAGGATGAGGGCGGAAATGCCCGCCGTCGTATGGACGACGATGCCGCCGGCAAAGTCCAGCGTGCCGAGATCGGCGAGCCAGCCGCCGCCCCAGACCCAGCGGGCGGCAGGCGCATAGACGAAGAGTGACCAGAACAGCATGAACGGCACCAGCCAGCCAAACCGCACGCGCTCGACAAAGGCGCCGACGATGAGCGCGGGCGTGATGATCGCGAAGGTCATCTGGAACAGCGCGAAGGTCGGCTCGGAGATCGCCGTTCCCTCCCGCACCGCCGCGAGATTGGCGAGGCCGACATTGACGAGGCCACCGATCCACGGCGAACCCGGCCCGAAGGCGAGACTGTAGCCCACCACCGCCCAGAGCAGCGAAGCGATGGCGGCAATGGCGAAGCAATGCATGAAGACGGAGAGCACGTTGCGCGCGCGGACGAGGCCCGCATAGAAAAGCGCGAGGCCCGGCAGCGTCATCATGAGCACGAGGGCCGAGGCGGTGAGCACCCAGGCGGTGTCGCCGCTGTCGGTCGCGGCTTCCTGCGCCAGGGCCGGCGTCGCCAGCAGGCTGACGCCCAGCATCGTGGCGCCCGTCATCGCGGCGGCGCGCACCGCGCCGGTCGTCCACCCTCTCGTCATCGCCCCCACGCTCCCTGCCTTGGCCGCCCGGCGCGGCTCGTTCCTATATCCAGCCTTCCAGTATCTGGTCCGGCGGCCGGTCGCCACCGACCCACATACGGATGTTCGCGATGACGCGCTCGCCGGTCGCCGTGCGCCCCTCGAAGGTCGCAGACCCCATATGCGGCGTCATCACCACATTGGGCAGCGCCAGCAGGCGCGGGTCGATCTCCGGCTCGAACTTCCAGACGTCGAGACCGGCACCCGCCAGCTTGCCCGCTTCCAGCGCCTCGACCAGCGCTTCCTCGTCAACAATGCCGCCGCGCGAGGCGTTGATGAGATAGACATGAGGCCGCAGCAGACCGATGCGGCGGCGGTCGATCAGATTCTCGCTATCCGCATTGCGCGGCGTGTGGATCGTCAGAACGTCGATCCGCTCCAGCATGGCGTCGAGATCGGGATGCCAGGTCGCGGCAAGCTGCGCTTCCAGCACCGCGGGCAGACGATGGCGGTTGTGATAGTGGATCGAGAGGCCGAAGGCGCGGGCGCGCTGCGCGACGGCTTGACCGATGCGGCCCATACCGACAATGCCGAGCGCCTTGCCGCCGATGCGATGGCCGAGCATCGAGCTCGGGCTCCAGCCGGTCCACTGGCCCGATCGCACCAGCTTCTCGCCCTCGGCGAGGCGGCGCGGGACCGAGACGATGAGCGCCATCGTCATGTCCGCCGTATCCTCGGTCAGCACGCCGGGCGTGTTGGTGACGATGATGTCCCGCGCGCGCGCTGCCGGCAGCGCGATGTGGTTCACACCGGCGCCATAGTTGGCGATGAGCTGGAGCCGTTCGTCCGCGCCCGCAATGAGATCGGCGTCGATGTCGTCCGTGACGGTGGGGACGAAGACATCGCAATCCCGCATAGCGGCCTGCAACTCGGCGCGGGTGAGGGGCGTGTCGCTCTCGTTGAAGCTGGCGTCGAACAGCTCGGCCATGCGTGCTTCGACGGCCTGCGGCAGGCGCCGCGTGACGACGACACGGGGTCGGGCTGGCCTGGGACGCCTGGGCATGGCCCGCGATTGCCCGCGGCGGCCGCAAGGTCAAGCAGCAATTGCTTGTGGACAACTCTGCCGGTCGGCGCGGTCGCTGTTGTCGCCGCGGGGCGGGCATGGCATGAGCCAGGCTGTGACGATCAACAAGGGACCCCATATGGCGCGACGCCTGGCGCTTCTGGCATCGGCCCTGCTCCTGGGCGGGCTGGCGGCGGGCGAGGCGGTCGCGCAGAAATCGGGCAAGGCAGTCCCTTATTGGGCTTCGCTTTCGAAGGGCGACGCGCGCATGCGGGTCGGTCCCAGCCTCGATTATCCCGCAAGCTGGGTTTACAAGCGGCGCGACCTCCCGGTGAAGGTGGTCGAGGTCTATGCAAGCTGGCGCAAGATCGAGGATCCCGACGGCACGCAGGGCTGGATGCATGTTCGCCTGCTCAAGGACGATCCGACCGCGATCGTGAAGGGCGGCATCGCCGAGATGCGCGATCGGCCCTCGCCTGATGCCAAGCTGCTATACCGTCTGGAACCGGGCGTGGTCGGCCGGCTCGGCGGCTGCGCCGACGGGTGGTGCTCGCTCGATGTCAACGGACAGCGCGGCTATGTCTCCGCGAAAAGCCTGTGGGGCGGGCTCGATTAACGCCGGATCAAGGCTGATTCCCACCGATTCTACCGATTTTCTAGACTGATAGCGCTTGCCCTGCGTTCGGCCGGGTGCAAGATGTGCAGGTCTTTCCGGGTAGGACATGGGGGTGCGCGACTTGCTTCTGTCACGCAGTTATTCGCCGTCGGACGATCTCTGCGGTCATGTGCGCCGCCATTATGTCTTTCACGCCCAGCTGCCGGATGACTTCATCCTGATCGACAAGCTCATGTCGGAAACGGCGATGATCCGCATCCTGCTGAGCGGCGACTGGGCCGCCGAGACGGGGCCAGGGCAATGGTCCACCTTCGGGGCGATCCCGCTCATGGGATCGAACGGCATTCCCTGGCGCGTGCGCGTGAGCGGGCCGTTCCTGGTGGTGGGCGTCGCGCTGCGGCCGTCCGGCTGGGCCGGGTTGTTTAACCAGCCGGCGCGCGAGATTGCCGATCGTGCCGTCCCGCTGAGCGACTACTGGGGTGATCTTGCCCAGCAGTTGTTCGACGACGTGCGCGACGCTTCCGACGATGCGGCGGTGGTGAAGGCGATCGAGCGAGCGCTGCGCACGCGCCTCGCCGCGCTGGATGGGCCGCCGCCCTCGGCGCAGATGGCGCGTTTCGAGGAGATCGCGCGCAACGACAGCACGATCCATGTCGCAGAGGCCGCCCGGCGCGTCGGTCTCTCGATCCGCCAGCTCGAGCGGCAATGCTATGCGACCTTCGGGCACAGCCCCAAGGTGATCCTGCGCCGCAGCCGTTTCCTCGACATGGCACAAGCGATCCGCGGCTTCGGTGATCCCACGGCCGATCAGCTCGCGGCGCTGCGCTATTTCGACCAGAGCCACCTCAATCGCGAGTTCCGGCATTTCTTCGAACTGACGCCCGGCCAGTTCGAGCGCGTGACGACGCCGCTGTTCACCGCGGGCCTGAAACTGCGCGCGGACGGGCTGGCCTGACGGCGTTATCGGGGCAGCGCGGCCGCTTCCCGTGCGAGCGCCTCGATCCTTGCCGTATCGAGTGGCCCCTTGGGGATCACCCAGCTGCCGCCGACACAGCCGACGAAGGGCTGGGCGAGCCATTCGGGCGCGCTCTCGGCGGTGATACCGCCGGTCGGGCAGAAGCGCACGCCGCCGAAGGGCGCGGCCAGCGCCTTGAGCGCGGGCAGGCCGCCGCTGGTCGAGGCGGGGAAGAACTTGAAGTGCGACAGCCCCAGATCGAGGCCGCGCATGATGTCGCCGGCCGTCGCGGTGCCGGGCAGGAAGGGGATGCCGCTTGCGACCGCCGCCTTGCCGAGCGATTCGGTGAGGCCGGGCGAGACGATGAACTTCGCGCCGGCGTCCCGCGCCTGATGGAGCTGATCGGGGTTGAGCACAGTCCCCGCGCCGACCACGGCGCCCGGCACCTTCGCCATTTCGCGGATGACGTCCAGCGCGGCTGGCGTGCGCAGCGTGACTTCGAGTGCGGGCAGGCCACCAGCGACCAGCGCATGGGCAATCGGCATCGCGTCTGCCGCATTCTCCACGATCAAAACCGGGATCACCGGCGCCAGCGCCATCACATCTTCGACTCTCATCATATCTCCCTGCGTTCGCGATAGGCCGCGGCTGCTCCATAAAGCCCGATCTCGTCGTGGGTTGCCAGCCGGATCGGGATGGTCTGCATCAATGTCTCATATCGTCCCTTGGCGATGAACCGGCTATGGAAACCGCTTTCCTCGACCAGAAAATCGCGCAGCCGCTGCGCGAGGCCGCCTGCAAGCACCACCGCATGCGGGCCATGCGCCAGGGCGAGGTCGCCCGCCACGGAACCGAGCGTCAGGCAGAAGCGCTCCAGCGCCGCGCGAGCGAGTGCGTTGCCGCCGTCGAGCGCCGCGCTCCAGAGGTCCGCGTCCGACAGCAGCTCGACTTTCTCGTGCGTGAGGACGGCCAGCGCCTTATAGAGATTGTTGAGCCCCGGTCCCGCGCAGATGCGCTCGGTCGAAACCCGGCGATAGTCCTGCCGCAGCAGGGCAAGGATCTTCGCTTCGAGATCGTCGAGCGGCGCGAAGTCGGTATGTCCCCCTTCGGTCGCCATGATGTGCGGCATGCCATCGTCGAAGGCGATCATCGCGACGCCGAGGCCCGTGCCCGGCCCTAGCACGGTGACGCCGCCATCGGCAGGGAAGCGCTTGTCCGGCCCGAACAGCAGCGGCAGTTCCGACTTTGGCATGCGCGCGACGGCATGCGCGACCGCCTCGAAATCATTGACCAGCCGCAACTGCGTGACACCCAGTTCCTGCGCAAGATGCGCCGGGCGGATCACCCAGCTCGAATTGGTGAGCTTGATCGCGTCCATCGCGATCGGCGCGGCGAAGGCGATAGAGGCCCTGTCCGGCAACGGTGCGCCCTCGTCCGCTGCGAAGCGCTGCCAGCAGGCGGCGAGGCTGGGATAGTCCGCGACCTTGTATTTGCGCACCGTGCCCAGCGTCGGCACGCCGCGCGCATCGAGCGTCGCTCGGGTGAAGCGGGCATTGGTCCCGCCGATGTCGGCGGCGACGATCTGCGTCACCCGTCGGCGTCCATGGCAGCAAGGATGGGCGAGGCGCCGGTCTCGGCAAGGTCGCTGTGGTGGCGGAACAGGGCGAACAGCTCGCGGCCCGTGTCGAACGGCGGCGGCGGCGCCTCGGCCTGCTCGCGCGCGTCCCACTCGGCCGGATCGACCAGCGCTTCGAGGCTGCCCTCGACCGCGCAGACGCGCACGATGTCCCCGTCGCGCAGCTTGCCGATCGGGCCGCTGCCCAAGGCTTCCGGCGAGAGGTGGATGGCGGCCGGAACCTTGCCGCTCGCGCCGGACATGCGGCCGTCCGTCACGAGCGCGACCTTGAAGCCCCTGTCCTGCAGCACGCCGAGCGGCGGCGTCAGCTTGTGCAGCTCGGGCATGCCGTTGGCACGCGGTCCCTGGAAGCGCACGACCACGACGACGTCACGGTCCAGTTCGCCCGCCTTGAACGCGGCCATGACCTGATCCTGATCCGAGAATACTCGGGCAGGGGCCTCGATGGTCCAGCGCACCGGATCAACCGCGCTCGTCTTCATGATGCAACGGCCGAGATTGCCGCTGAGCAATTTCATGCCGCCATCCGCGCTGAACGGATTGGCGACCGGGCGAAGGATCGTCTCGTCGCCCGGCGCGCTCGGTGGTTCGTCCCAGACCAGCGCGTCATTCTCGAGATTGGGCATGCGACCATAGTCGGTGAGATCGGTACGCGCGACCGTCAAGATGTCGCGATGGAGGAGGCCGCTCTCCAGAAGTTCCGTAATGATCCAGGCCATGCCGCCGGCCGCATGGAAGTGGTTCACGTCGTCCGGGCCATTGGGATAGACTCGCGCCAGCAGCGGCACGATCGAGGACAGCTCGGCCAGATCGGTCCAGTCGATGATGATGCCAGCCGCGCGGGCCATGGCGGGCAGGTGGATGGCGTGGTTGGTCGATCCGCCGGTCGCCAGCAGACCGATCGCAGCGTTCACGATGGCCTTTTCGTCGACGCAATGGCCGAGCGGGCGATAGTCGTCGCCATCCCAGCCGATGGCCGCGACGCGATGGACGGCGGCACGGGTCAGCTCGCTGCGCAGCCTGGTGCCCGGATTGACGAAGGCGGCGCCCGGCATGTGCAGGCCCATCACTTCCATCATCATCTGGTTGGTGTTGGCGGTGCCGTAGAAGGTGCAGGTGCCCGCGCCATGATAGCTGGCGCTTTCGCTTTCCAGCAACTCCTCGCGTCCCACCTTGCCCTCGGCATAGAGCTGGCGAATGCGCACCTTCTCCTTGTTGGCGAGGCCCGAGGGCATCGGGCCGGAGGGCACGAAGATGATCGGCAGATGGCCGAAGCGCAGCGCGCCCATCATCAGGCCGGGCACGATCTTGTCGCAGATGCCGAGCATCAGCCCGCCCTCGAACATCGCATGGCTGAGCGCCACGGCGGTCGAGAGGGCGATCGTGTCGCGACTGAACAGCGAGAGCTCCATGCCGGCGAGACCCTGCGTCACGCCGTCGCACATGGCCGGCACGCCGCCGGCGACCTGCGCCGTCGCGCCCACTTCTCGCGCGGCGATCTTGATCGCTTCGGGATAGCGGCCATAGGGCTGATGAGCCGAGAGCATGTCATTGTACGCGGTCACGATACCGATGTTCATCGCCTTGCCGGAGCGGATAACTGGCTTGTCCTCGCCGCTCGCGGCGAAGCCATGGGCGAGATTGCCGCAGCCTAGCTGATCGCGGTTGGTGCCCGCGTCCCTGCCGCGCTCGATCAGGTCGAGATATTTAAGGCGGCTGCGGGCACTGCGCTCGACGACGCGGTCCGTCACCTTGGCGATGATGGCGTTCAACTCAGTCATACCAGCTTGCTCCGTCGCGCTCGATCAGCGCGATGCCCGCCGAAGGCCCCCACGTGCCGGCGGCATATTGGACGACCTTCTGGTCCGAGGCTTTCCAGCCCGCGGCGATGCTGTCGATCCAGGTCCATTGCGCCTCCACCTCGTCGCGGCGCACGAACAGGGTGGTGTCGCCTTCCAAAAGATCCAGCAGCAGCCGCTCATAGGCGATGCGCCGCCGCTCGCCGGCAAAGGCATGGGCGAGGCTGACGTCCAACCCGACTTCCTGCAGCTTCACCCCGTCGCGATCGAGCCCCGGCCGCTTGGCCATGATGCACAGGCGGATATTCTCGTCCGGCTGCAGGCGGATGATGAGCTGGTTGGGCTCCAGCGAATTGCCGAAGCCGTGGCGGCGGAAGATGCTGTGCGTGACCGGCTTGAACTGGATCAGGATTTCGGACTGCCGGTTGGGCATGCACTTGCCGGTGCGCAGATAGAAGGGCACGCCGGTCCAGCGCCAGTTGTCGAGGTGGGCCTTGAGCGCAACGAAGGTCTCGGTGTCGCTCTCCTTGCCCAGTTCCTCCGCATAGCCGGCGATCAGCTTTCCCTTCACCGCGCCGTCGCGATACTGCCCGCGCACGCTGTGGCTGCGCACCGTCTCGGGGTCCATCGGCCGCAAGGAGCGCAGCGCCTTCACCTTCTCGTCGCGCACGGAGGTCGAATCCATCCGGGCCGGCGGCTCCATGGTGATGATCGAGAGGATCTGCAGCATGTGGTTCTGCACCATGTCCTTGAGCGCGCCGATGCCGTCATAATAGGAGACGCGCCCCTCGAGCCCGACCGTCTCAGCGACGGTGATCTGCACATGGTCGATCGCACTCGAGTTCCACAGCGGCTCGAACAGCCGGTTGCCGAAGCGCAACGCCATCAGGTTCTGCACCGTTTCCTTGCCAAGATAATGGTCGACGCGGAAAATATGTTCCTCGGGGAAGAGCGCGCCGATCGCGTCGTTGACGTCCCTGGAGGAAGCCAGGTCCTTGCCGATCGGCTTTTCCATGGCGATCCGCGTGCTGCCGCTTACGAGTCCCGCGCCGGCAAGGCCCTGCGCCGTGGGAGCGAAAAGGGCCGGCGGCGTCGACAGATAGACCGCGATTGGTCCCTTGCCGAGCGATCCGGCCCGCTCCGCCAACGCCCTGAACTGGGCCTCGTTGCCCGTCGACACGGGAACGTAAATGATCGTCTTCAGAAAGGCTTCGGCCCTGACATCGTCGAACAGCTCCGGCTGGGCATAGGTCTTGAGCGCCTCTGCGATCGTCGCGCGGAAAGCCGCGTCATCCATTTCTGTCCGACCGGAGGCGAGAATGTGGAACGGCTCCGGCAGCAACCCGTCGCACTGGAGGTGATAGAGCGAGGGAAAGAGCATCCGATGGGCAAGATCGCCCGTGGCTCCGAAGATGATCAGCGTCGCGGATTTTTCGAGCAAGGCGGCCTCTTTCAGGTCTGACGGGCAGGGGTCAGCGCTGTGTCCGCGGCAACTTACATCCGTCCCGCCATTGTGCAACCGCACAATGGAGCCGCCAACCGCGCTAGGCTCTGGACGGCGCCCGGCCCGCCGCTTATGGGCAATGCCTCACCGCGCGCGGGCGTGGCGAAATGGTAGACGCAGCGGACTCAAAATCCGCCGTAGCAATACATGTCGGTTCGAGTCCGACCGCCCGCACCACCCAGTCCTAAATTCCGGTTGTTTCGAGGAGGTCCGTGAGACCTCCGCAAAAATGGCGCAGAACTGCGCCATTCTGCACGCTCACATTCGTCGGCAGGGGTGGAGAGACCGGCGATGCTGAGAATCTGACGCCATTCTCTGGCCTTTTCTCAAAGCCGGTTTTCCAGACCTCCTGGATTGCCGCTGCGTCGCGGCGAGAGCGGATAGCTGGGAGAGGTGGGTTTACGCGAATCCCAACGATACGCGCTGGGCCTGCCAACTGATCGGCAGATCGGCGTTGAGCAGCATCTTGGTGGTCAAGGAGACCGGCTGGGTCCCCGCAATGCAGCTGGCCACAATGTCGGGCGCGAGTAACGCAATCCGCAACAACATCGCAGAGCGTCGCCGGCACTTGCCAAGCGCATCGGCGAGGCTCGGAACATTGTGCTGAGGCATTGCGAGCAGGCGATCATGCAACTCCTGTGCTTCGCTAATCAGGGCGAGCAGAGGCCGATTGACCGTGCCGGCGGACCGGTCGTGTTCATCGCGAACAACCATGCGGACATCCTTGCCCTGGCGAACGCGCGTCGTTTCAGCGATGAGCCGCAGCGGCACATCGTCATCGGAGAGTTTGGTCCCTAGCATCTGTGCGACGCCGGCTCGGTCGAGTGAAATGACGATCTGATCGGTTCCGACCGCCACAGTCGAAATCAGGATGGCCAATAGCCGCGGGCGCTCCGCCGTCTTCTCAAATTCGGTCGCAACGGCGCGCGCGTTCGACAGCGCCGAGGCCGCAGCTTCGTTCCCGACGAGATTGAGGATCGCGCTGCGGTTCTGCAGCCATTGCGACAGCCGTTCGACCACAATGCGTTCCACCTCAGGTGCGCTGATCCGCCAGGCGATCGATCCTGTCTCAATCATGGCGCTGGGATGGGTCACATAATAGCGATAGCGCTTGCCCTCCTTATTGGTGTGCGACGGCGTCATATTGCGGCCTTCACCGTCGACGATCCGTCCTGCCAGCAAGCTACGCCTAGGGGCCCGAAGGTGGGTCTCGCCATTGCGCTGCTCCTCCAACTTCGTCTCGACGCGGCGGCCGAGATCATCATCGATGATCGCCCGGTGCTCGCCGACATAGACGTTGCCCTTAGCCTTTGACGCAGCTTTCGCAAAAGACAGTGGTCTGCACGAATACCAATGTCTTCATACCTGCGCTGGCCGCGGCGGCAGCGATTGCGGCACTAGTCTCGTTGCCGTTGGGGGTTAGAGGCTTAGTAGCGTCTCTCCCGCCACGCCGGCACCATCGATAGGTTCGCTCGCCAAACCTCGCACTTGCGCGAAAAGCTCGCTCGCAGGGACGACACCGCCTGCCTCGGGCGGGAGGTCGACGCGCAGACGTAACTGCCGGGCGAGGTTGGTCACGCCACGCAGAAGCAGCAATCGGAGCGCATCGAGCGCCCGCAAGCCAAGATCATCGCCGTCGGTATCGATTTCCGGCTCATCGTCGGCGACTATCTCGCCAAGCCTTCCTTGCGCCAGGCTGCGAATTGCGAGGAGTAGCGCTCTGTCGATCGGCCCGGCATCGGCTGCGGGCATGATCCGCTTGGCGGCCTCGGAGGCATCTGCATGGGCTTCCGCCAGGAGAAACAGCAAGGTTGCGCAGACGTCGGAACTTACCGCCGCCATGTCCACATGGCTGGCCGGCTGCGCCTTGCGGAATGCCAGCGAGACCGCCTGATGTGCAGAGGCTGCGACGAAGGCAGCTGAGGCGCGGTTTTCGCGGTCGGGCAGCAAGGCGGCATAGGTTTCATGCGCTGCGGCGATACGGCGCAGCTCGGTCACGGTTGCGACCAGCGCTTCGTCCTCCGCGTCCACCGGCACGTCCTGCAGCCGAATGCGCGCTGAGACGACATCGGCAAAGGCTTCGGTTAGCCGCTTGGGAAGATTGTCGAGGTCGAGCCCTTCGAGCGGCGGCGCTGCGCGGATCAACGCCGCGGTGGTCGGATCAAACATTGGCGCTCGCCTTGATCTTGATGATCACGCGAGCAGAGAAACCGGCCATCCAGTTGCGCAGCGCCGGCAGATAGATCGTGTCGGCGCGACGGCGCGCGGCTGCACCCGGCGCGCTGTCATCAAACCCTTTGAACAGGTTGGCACGCGCCGAAGCATCGTTGTGTGTGTCGCCGATCGTGATGCTAACGCGATAGCGACGGGCATCATGCCAGAGCGTGTTGGCGATTGCGGAATCGAGGTCGAATTCGGGGTCGGCGGCGGCGCGCGCGTCGAGCATGCCGCTCACCTCCTGGCTTAGCTCGTTAAGCCGCTCGCCCTTTTCTAGCGCGACGATGCCGGGCCAAACATCGTCACGGATCGTGTCACGTGCGTTGTCGGTGGCCTTGTCTTCAAAGACTACGACCGAAGTGATTGCGGTGCCGGCCTCGTTGAGTTCCAGTTGCATGCCGTCAAACCCTTTATCGGCCTTGCGGATATGCGGCATGCGCGTGAGCGAGGCCGACGGCTGCTGATGGGCCGCAATCCATGAGATCGCCTGGAAAAGCCAACCGTCACGGTGCCAGGGATCGCCCCCCTCCGCGAGCGTCAGCTGTTTGATGGCAGCATTAGCCTGCTCTGCATTGGCGGCCGGTCCAGGTACGCCGGCGCCGTTCAAGATCTTCGCGACATGACGGTATTGGCCGAGCACGATGCGTGCGACGCGCTCGGCGAGTACATCCTCATCCTCGATAGTCCATGCCCAGCCATGGCAGAGTTCGCCGTGATCAATTGGGATAAGCGTCAGAGTCAAGAGCGAGAACTCAACGACAAACCTTTGGGAGTTCAGACAAGTCCGTGGCAGCGCTCACGCGAGTCTCTCGAATTGCTGCACCGAAACGGCAAGCACGTTTAGTAAACGCATAAAGCGAGCAATAAATAAATCGCTTCCATGCAGCTTCGCCATTGCCATTTCGTTCCCCGCCGGACCGGCCCTATCATGGAACCAAGAATTGATCGACAAGCGATCGCGTGTAAGGGCGAGAAGTTGACGCACTGGTTCGCCGTCCAAATCGTCCGCTTTTCAGATATGCACTCTTCAAAGAAGACGTTCCGGAGTGTGCACCGGCTTTGACGCCGTATCGAGGGCTTACGGCGCTCTAGAAATGACCGGTTTCGGCGTAGCCGGACATTTCCATTAGCGTCGGCGTCCGGCAGGAATGTCCCAGTTCGTGTCACTAGAATGGGGATGAACGAATGGCGGCTTTCGGCGTGCTCATTCGTCAGCCTGAACGTCTGAAATGTGGGCGGAGGCCGCCGATCAATCAGTTCGTCGCAATTACGCAGGAAACGGAATGCGGGGCTGTACCCATAGTTCGGTGAGAGACGTTGTAGGGGCACACATAGGAGAGTCACCAATGCGACGTTTTCTTTTCGCTGCCTCTGCAGCATGCTTGTTGGCCAGCGGAGTTCAGGCCCAGTCGGGACAGGCCGGTTCGCAAAACCCAGCGGTAAAGGATGGCGAGCCGCACCATGTCTCGAAGCCCGCCGAGGGCGCCAACAGCTTTACCGCCGATCAGGCGCACGGCCGCTTAGAAAAGGCGGGCTACACGCATATATCAAAGCTCGAAAAGCGCGACGGCCTTTGGCATGGAACCGCAGCGCGGAACGGGAAGACGATGCAAGTGATGCTCGATTACAAGGGCAACGTTACCACCCGTTGAGCTGCTTTTTTAGGAGGACATGTCATGTCCCAGACCATTACCCGCCTGTTCGACAATTATGACGACGCCGTCAATGCCGTCCACGACCTGGAAGAACTCGGCATCTCACACGATGATCTGAGCATCGTCGCAAACAATGCCGACGACAGGCATCGCGCCGCAGTCGCGAACCACGATGGCGGTATCAATCAGGATGGCGATGTCACTAAAGGCGCCACAACCGGAGCGATACTAGGTGGCGGTGCAGGCCTTCTTGCCGGCTTGGGCATGCTTGCAATCCCAGGTCTTGGTCCGCTTGTTGCCGCGGGATGGCTCGCGGCGACTGCGACCGGCGTAGGCGTGGGAGCCATTGGCGGCGGTGCGACGGGTACGATCGTGGGCGCTCTCAAGAACGCGGGGCATTCTGACGAGGAAGCGCACGTTTACTCCGAAGGCGTTCGGCGCGGTGGCACGCTCGTGAGCGCGAAGATTCCCGACGACCGGGTCGCAGAAGCTCAAGCCGTCCTCGAGCGCAACAGGTCGGTCGATGCCCTCACCCGAGGCGCTGCCTACCGCGAAACCGGCTGGACTCGGTTCGACGAATCCGCACCGGCTTACTCGCCCGATGAAGTCACCGCCGAGCGGGCCAGATACAGCGACGCGCGTACTTTCTAGCCGCGCCGCTTAAGGACACTCGCTCCGTGGGAGAGCGGGTGTCCTTTTGCTGCTGTCGATTGTGACCATTGATGGCGATCGTCACTTCGACCTCCATCTCGATTGCGGCATCGGCCGGTCCGATGAAGCCGTCAGAGATCGGCATGATTTGCTGATTGGTGCGGGCGATCGCCAGGCGAACCAGATTGGCTGATCCCACGCGCCGATGTGCGGGATCGAACGCAATCCACCCGGCTCCGAGCAGGAAGATTTCGGCCCACGCGTGCGTCGAACGACCATCTTATTCGTTGGCTAACGGATCGAACAAGTAGGCCGAGACGGCTCCCGCGCCGGAACCGAGATGGCGAACGACTTCGATGAGCAAGGCGGCGATGTCCCTGCATGACCCGCTACGCCGGGCCAGCATCTCTCGCGGAGACTGCGTACGGCTTCGTCGCGCACTCTGTAGGACACGATGCCCAGGATACCGGAATTTATGTCCTTGAGCAGCGCAAGGGTGCCTGTGGATTCTCCGACCACGACCCCATCGCCCAGTCCCTGATCTCGCCCGCTGGATCCTCGTAGAGAGGCGTCCGGAACTGCCCAAGATCGCCCAGAGTCTCGTCCAGATAGCTAAATGGAAAGAACTGGGCATCCACGCCGATGGCGAAGATCGGCCATGGCACCGCCATTTGTTCGACGGCTATTGTAGAGACGATCTCAAGGACATCCGTCGGTTCTGCGAATGTCGCAGTAGCGATGATGTTGCCGAACACGTCCTCCGTCCAACTCAGATCCGTCGTTGGCGAGCGGAGAACTGCCGTGGACCACAAACTCATCGCTTCCTCAGGGGAGTAGCAACAATCGATGCGGTGCAGCGTGACTTCCTGGCGATAACGATAGGTCGTCCGGTGATCGATGTTGAAGCGCACGATCTAACGCATCAGCCCGGCCGCACGCAGCGCGTCCTCGATTACTTTGCCGACGCCTGATGAAGTGGTTGGCGGGAAAGGGTGCGTCTGGTCGTGGGCGGCAGCACGATTGGCAACGTCCAGCCTTAGCGAGGACTTTTCTGCTTCGGCTGGTCGAAAGCTCGGCTCCGCCCTGCCGCCCTTCCAAGTCGCCGCGTCTTCGGCCAGCCCCCAAAAGCGACAAATGTGCCGGGTCGAGGAGATCCGCCTGTCCAGCATATATGGTCCAGCAGAACCGCAGGCGTCCGCACCACTTGTCGCAAGCGGAGTGCCATGCGCCATGCCTGTAACGGAAATGGATTGGATGCACTCGCGGCCCTGCGAGTCACACCAGATTTCCCGCGGATATCCATCGACAATGTCCCGTCGCGTCGGCTCTTTCTCCAGGCCTTGGACCGACCGCCACTGCGTTACTATCGCATCGGCATTGGACGGAAAGACGGTGGCATCGGAACTACCATGCCAGACCGAAATCGTCGGCCACGGCCCTACATGGTCGGTTGCGCGCCGCATCAAGCCGGCCAGTTCACGCTCACCGGGCAGTTCTTGACCCCGCATCCGTTCAAGAGCCTGAGGCACGTCCGTGGCGGTTCCGTATGGTAAGCCTGCGATAATCGCGCCGCTTGCGAACAGTTCGGGATAGGTTGCGAGCATCACGTTCGCCATAGCACCGCCGGCCGAGAGGCCGGTCACGAAGATCCGCTGCTCGTTCAGTGCATGCGTCTCGACCATCGCTGCGATCATATTTCTGATCGAAAGCGCCTCGCCGCGATCGCACCGGTTGTCCTGAGGCAGGAACCAGTTGAAGCACAGGTTCGGATTGTTGGCCGGCTGCTGCTGGGGATAGAGGAGCGCGAAGCCATACTCCTCGGCTACCGCCGACCATCCTGCACCCAGATCATATTGATCCGCCGTTTGCGTGCAGCCGTGGAGAACGACGACGAGCGGCGCAGCTGCCGACAAACCGTCCGGCAGATAGATCTTCGCACCAAGCGCGCCGGGATTGTGCCCAAAGTTGACCAGCGGTTTCAACCGACCGGGGACTGAGCCGGCTCGTCTGAGCCGGCTCTCAATCGCTGACAGTGACGCGAGTCTGGAAAATCGGCGCACGCATAATTCCTTCTGAAAGAAGCTGAGGGAGCATTCGGGTGCGAAGTCGTTTTGCTGCGCTGCACAAGAAGTGGGGCGTGCGAGGGTCCTGACAAGGCCGAGTCCCGGATTTCTTTTCCGCACCCAGATGTGCCTATCAATCGGGATTGGCGAGGGTCCACTGAACCGTGCTGATGAACGCGTCCGCGCTCCAAGGCTTTCCGACAAATTGGCCCTGGCCCGGGATGATTATCTCGGGAAGTGGATGGTCTCCCGACGTCAGGAGGAGGCGAATCTCGGGCCAGCGCTCGTGCACAATCCGGGCGAGTTCGAGACCGTCAATGAGCCCCGGCATGTCGATTGGGTTTCATCCGCATCGGCTGCCTCAAGAACGGTGAATCCGGCTCCCGCCAGAATGTCCATGCCGTGCATCCGCACCAGGGTCTCGTCCTCGACGACCAACACAGTCGTCTTGTTTCGCTCGTCCATGGGGCACTCCAGACTTTCTGTCCGGACTCCCAATGCGTGGCGAGGCACATCAGGCTCAACCTGGGGCAGATTTCCCTTCGTCGGGGGAATCGACCAAAATGGGCATGGTGAATGTGAATGTCGTTTCGGAAGTATCGGAGCGGACGGCCAATACGCCGCCATGCTCCCGAGCGATTTCCGAGGATCTTCGGGACGTCTAATAAAGCCGTCGCCATGGTAATGTGAACCTAGCCATCCTATATAAGGCTCATCGCATTGAAGCGCCTCGAGCAAGATTGCGGCTGAGAGATAGTTCATGCTCCCGCTCATTACTGGAGAAGAACGATGTCTCAGATTATTGGCACTATTGCTCGCACAGGTGATGCGGTCTCTCCGCTTGCTCTCAACACTGCGCCCATTCTTCAACAGCATGACCCAGGCCGTTTGTGGGGCGAAGACAACTGGGAGAATGAGGGCGGTCAAACCAGGGGCACCCGAGTCCTGGCCGTCGCCGCCGGTCCCTGTGCTGGGGACGTTGAGCGCCTGGCAGCGCAGGTCCTGATCCTGGAAACCACTCTGTCCACCGACTTTGTAAATGGACGGATAGGAACCCGCCACAACACCTACGCACATCGCTCGCGTGTCCTGCGTCAACAGAAGGGGAAGCTGGAGGCTATGCGCGTCAGCTATCTGTCGAAAGGATAAGCGGTGGAACTCTCCTCAACATTGTGCCGCGTGCAGGAGACCTATCAGCGTGACCGCGCGGCCAGCGCGAAGCTGGAGAACGTCCGTCTGGTTGCTGATCGTGCTGCCAAAGCATGGGAAGTTGAGGCACTCGCAGCAGAAGAACGCGATGCCCGCCGGGAGAAAACGCGCCTGTGGCGAACAAGGCCTTCAATTCAGCACGACCGACCCAGGAACGAGCCGGTCGCGCCCATGCCCAGCGCGCGTTCAGTCTAACTGACCGATCGGACCACAAGTTCGTCGTCCTCCTGTCATCCAGGAATTGGCAGCTTTGAAGGCGATCGACGCAAACTGTGCCCATCTCTCGATAGCGATGACGGGGGTTTATCCCGCGGTGTCGATCACCCATGGCGAGCGAGAAGCCGGGGCCCGGCGAGAATTAGCACCGGAAAGCGACAATTCTTCTCCCAGGTTACTGCGTAAACGCCCCTTCAAATCGCCGATCGAGTATTGCTCACGGGCTGAAAACCAGGACGATAAAGACGAAGAACAGGGAAAGGTGCGTAGCGCCTTCCAGCATGGTTGTCCGCGTGCCGGTGAACGTCAGCGTGTTGAGGACCAGTGTGACCGCCAGCAAGACCATATTGGCGGCGGAAAGGCCCAGGACCACTGGCTGGTTCACCAGGAGCCCCACCAAGAGAACGGCGGGCACGGTCAAGCCGAGAGTTGACGTCGCCGCACCCAGGCAAAGATTAATAGCGCGGGTCAGCTGGTTGGCGGCGACGGCTTTCAGTGCCGAGATACCCTCGGGCGTGAAGACGATCATCGCGATGATGATGCCACCTAGTGCATGGGGTGCGCCGGAAAGAGCGATTCCTTGATCCAGGATCTTGGCAACGCTCTTGGAGAGAATGATGATCGGCAGGATGTCGGCCAGGAGCAATAATATCCTCTTCCCGGTGCTCCCAGGTGCCCGTACGTGGCGCGGTAGGGGGAGACCCACCTCCTCCCCTGGTTTGCCGTTGGCCGGAACGAAAAATCCCTTGTGCCGGCCGGTCTGCAACCACAGGAACAGACCATATAGTGCGACGGTGAAAAGCGAGAAGAATGCCGCCTGACCGCCGGACAAGGTACCCGCGGGGGACGATGTCGTGAAATTGGGAAGCACGAGCGAGATCACGCTAAGCGGCGTTATCAAAGCAAGATAGGCGCCTGCGCCTTGCAGATTGTAGCTCTGCTGCTGATAGCGCAGCCCCCCTGCCAGCAGGCCGAGTCCCACGACGCCGTTGAGAACGATCATCAGGACGGCGAACATCGTATCCCGGCCGAGCGTGGGTGCCACTTTCGAATTGAGCATCGCTGCACTGATCAGTGCAACCTCAATAATGACGATGGCGAGTGTAAGGACGAGCGTTCCGAAGGGCTCGCCCAACCGGCTCGCTATTTCCTCTGCTTCGTGAACCACACCAAAGGCGGACCAGATAACGATGCCAAGAAGCCAAGCTAGCAGGGCCGCTATGGTTAGCGGGTGAGTCCCCGCTGTCAGCGCGGGTCCTACCGACAGAAATATGGTGACAGTGGCCCAGCTGGAAAGAATGCGAACAGGTAAGGTCATTTCAGAATGCTCGAGTAGAAATCCAACTGGCTTGAGATGCAATTGACCGGGGAGGTGCTTGTGGGAATCCGTGCTCCCGGAAGTCTTTCAACTGCTTTGAAAATCTATGGAAAAGAGACCTGGCTCGCTCTCCGCCTTTCGTTCTCAAACCTCTTGCGTCTGCCTAATCGTTGCGACACCCCCACCGATCTGAGCGCCTCGACGGCCTTCAGACAGCTTTGCTTGTTGCCGTAGCCCGAGCTGAAAGCCGGGATGTCACCATTGATCGAACGGAAGCGCCAGCGCCAATCTCCCCCGCGCCCTTTAGCAAAGCGGTGAATTGGACCTCGTCGACGCAATAAACTTCGAAATACACGTCTAGAGGATCACTTGACGCTCAGCGCGAACTCGACGGCGCTTGGAGAGGCGCGGCCGTCCACTGGGGTTCTTTTCTGAAGGAATCCGCAGTGGAGGGATATGACATCTCACAATCCTCCTTTTGGTTCGACAGTGCGAGGTCGCTTTCCAGATTTCGGCGAACGGGTGCCGATTTCATCGGCCCATTGGGCTGAGGCGGCATCAAGTCGGAGTTGCCGCTTCGCACTCCAGTTCGAGAAGTCCTCCGAGCCCCCCGGCATAGTCTGCAGGAGGCGGTGCCGGATAGTCGCGAAAAAGGTGAGACGGCGGCGAGCGCCTTCGCTGTTGTGCGTGAGGTCGATCATCAATTAGCTCCGACTTGGGCAAGCGGGAGCTCAAGGTCTCTCTGTCACGGGCAGCTTGCAGCTTAAGGATCGAGTGATAACCGACCATAGCACGTTTCAGAGCCTTGGCGGCATCATTTCGGGGTAAAGGGCGGGCGACTCTTAAGCAGGTGTCCTGATCGGAACGTGAGGGCTTTTACCGATGTGGAAACCGGCGCGAAAGCATCGGCGTTTTGTGGCCATCAACCTGTATGGAGGCGAATTATGTCGGATGACAAATCGCTTCGCGGCTCTCCGGACCGGTTCCGGATCTCGTTGAGCGAGGATTATGAAGTCGCTTACTGGACCAAGAAGCTGGGCGTTGATCGAGATCGCCTCGAAGCTGCCGTGGCCCAGGTAGGAAACGGCGTCGAGGCAGTCACCCACCATCTCAAGCGAAGTATTTTCCCTGCAAACTAGTGATTGACGAATGAAGTGCCCCGGCTGAAACGGTCGGGGCGTTTCGCATAAAATCGCTGCACCGCGCATTCTCACGCGGCAGGGAGGTGTTTTCGCGGTTCCGTAACTCAGCGACGTCGATTTTAAGCAATTATACTGTAAGCGATTATACTGACTGACTATTTTTGACTATCCCCTTATCATAACCGCGTCGCGCGTTCCCACCCTGCGGCAGAGGTGAGTCGGGTCATAGTTCGCCCACCCTCAACGGAGGCCGTGTCGCACAACTGGGCGACCTGTTGGGGCTCCTTTAACTTGCGTCTGGACATAATAACCCCCGGTCGCGACCCACATAATGCCGCACGCCCCATTCGCTCCCGCAAGTGGGCCGGCGGGTTCAAAAACACGCACCTGGTTCACGCGCAAGGATCGCCCGATCTTTGCATGCGTATGGCGCGAAAGCGAGGAGTGGGGCGGTCTATTCGGGCCTGATGACCGAGTGCAACGCTTCGTCGCTCAGGTTCACGATCGGATGCCGTGCTGCTCCATGTCGATGAATATGAACGCTAGTTACATGGCTCGCTTAACGACGTACGCGCTTTTCAGGACCGATGCTTTCCGCCAGGGCTGATGCTTAGGGCACGCACGTCGGAGCTCTGGAGCAAGCGCAGTTCAGCATCGCGCGAGACGGGCTCACTTCTATTGGGTCCACCATCTATGGCCTTCACGGGTTCCATCTGTGCCACTGATGTCGGCAAGGGCGGCAGGCAGTTCCCTAAAGGCGCCGGGCGCCCGACCGTCAGGTGTTCGCAGTGTGTTTATCGACAGACTAACTGTGCAATTGGGCCCATCATGATCTGCGTCGCGTGTCTCCCACCGCGCGGCGGAGGGTGGGTCGGGTCATGGTTCACCCACCCTCAACGGAGATTGGCGGGCTACCTACTATTTTAACCGGGGAGTCGCACAACAGGTCAACCTGCTAGGGCTCCTTTAGCTTGCGCCTGGACATTGATAACCCGCCCCGGTCTCAAAATCAGTTATGAATCTGCTCAGTACGCTGAGGAACCAGCGATCGCCGACGCCGAACGCGGGCACCGTCGCTAATCACCGCTCCGTACCAACTGAATGGCAAACTTAGCATTGTAGGCGTGGAAGTCGCCTTCCGGCGTGAGCACCAGCCCAGTGATGGTTGAGCGTTGAAAGGCGTCCCGCTTCGCCACATTCTCAATATTTAGGCTAACCATCAGCGCGCCATCCTGATCCCCCATCAATTTGAAATCATATTCGATAGGGCGACCGGACCACCTAATCTCCCCAATCCTAACTACCAACTCGACACTCGTATCGACCATGGATGTCCACCGACCCTGCATCTGTTTTGGAAGCGGCGCATCTTTCCCGAGACGCTCCATTGGGATCTCCCTTCGAGAGCGAGGCCCTCAGACATCTCGCCTCTCCTTCGATGCTCAAACGGTCCAAAAGTCGCAGAGTTTCCACCGATCGACATCTTCACACACTTGGTCGAGAATCTTCGACACACGGAACGTCTCCTCGCCGCTGCCATTTCCGAGAGATGAAGATCGCGACCTACAATGTGAACGGGATCAACGGACGGCTGCCGGTGCTGCTCCGCTGGCTGGAAACCGCGCAGCCCGACATCGACTGCCTGCAGGAACTCAAGGCGCCCCAGGACAGCTTTCCGGAGCGAGCAATCCAGGATGCCGGCTATGTGGCGATCTGGCATGGGCAAAGCCGCTGGAATGGCGTCGCGATCCTGAGCAGGGTCGGCGAAATCCACGAGACACGGCGCGGCCTGCCGGGCGATCCCGACGATGTTCAAAGCCGCTATATCGAAGCGGCCGTCAACGGTGTGCTCGTCGCTGGTCTTTATCTGCCCAATGGCAATCCGCGACCCGGTCCCAAGTTCGATTTCAAGCTGCGCTGGTTCGATCGGTTGCACGACCATCTGTTGGATTTGATCGGGCTGGCCGCGCCGGTCGTTGTGGCGGGCGACTTCAACGTCGTGCCGACGGATCTCGATGTCTATGCGCCCGAGCGCTGGCGAGACGACGCTTTATTCGCGCCTGAAGTGAAGGACGCCTATCCGCTCGATGAGCGTCCGCTCCTCCGACGGCGAGAGGAAGTCCGGTCGTAGAGCCAGCCCGGAAACGACGGGCATGTCGAAACAGGTCCGGCTGATTGGTCACCCCCGCACTCAGCTGCTCATTCGCTCGTCGCGGCGGTGTCGCTCGATTGCCTCGGGTTGTTCGTCGTCGATATGCTCAAGCGAGGTCCGTGCTTGAGGATTGTTGCGAAGGAGCTCGTCCAGCTTGGCGTGGATAGCTTGGGTGTCGCGATGTGCTGCGCGCTGAATCAACAGCGTCATAAGCCAGGTGGCGAGCACTGCCACCGCATGCCATTCAAAAGTCGCACGATCCAGCACGAACCAGGCGATGGCATAGGCCAGGACGATCGCAAACGCTGCGGGGCGAGAGGTAAGAACCCCGACTTGTGTGAGGCCAATCCTTACCCGGCTCATGGAATGGTTCATGAAACGACTACCAAGCTAAGACGGGATGCTCGAACTCGTCCAGAAGGTGGCATCGTCGCCTTCGTCCAGTTTCAACCCTGTGATCTGCCGACCCATGACACACTCAGTCAGATCATAGCAGGCCCTTGGCCGTGTTCAGATGCGCGGTGACGATCGGGACCAGCTCGCTCGCGAGCGATTTTAGCGACGGGATATCTCCGCCCGCGGAATAGGCCTTCAATGTATCCAGCGTTTTCTGATGGGCATCGGCCTGAGCCTGGGCATAGGCCCGATCGAAGTCAGCGCCGGACTTGCCTTGGAGATCGGTCAGCGTGGCCTGCTGGAACGCGTTGAGCGTGGGATCAGGGGCAATGGCCGGCGCAGCGTCCCCGGCAGCGGTTTTGAGCTTGGCCGTCGATTCGGTGTGCGCCTTAATCATATGCTCCGCGAAGCTCTTGATCTTCGCAGACTGACCGTTCGAAGCAGCGAGTTTTGAGGTCGCGATCTCAAACGCGTCGCTGGCAGCTGCCGCATTGGCGAAGGCCTGTGCCGGAGAGATGGCTACCGGAGAGGCCATGACGTCATTTGCCGGTGTGGTGGCGGTAGACGTCGCATTCTCTGCTGGCGGCGCAGCTTGCTTGTTGCATCCGGCGAGGCTGAGTGCCGCGATCGAGACTGCAAGCGTGACGGACGATTTCATGGGCGTGGCTCCCTCCTGATCGGGTCACCTCCTCAACGTGTGCGATCGATCATTGTTCCTCCGCGGACCTTTTTGCGCGTGAGGCGTTTTAGCTCCGTGGCGCTTTGCGACGGCGATAGGCATGAAGGAGAGCGGAACGTGAGCATCTTCGGCAACATCCTCGACAAGATCTTTCATCATGGCGCCGCAAAGGCGGCACCTCCACCGGCAAGCAACGCCGCGAGACCCGCGCCGGCCCCGTCTCCGGGGGCGGCACAACCTTCGGCCGCATCGCCTGCACCCGCTGCGCCGCCCACGGCTACGACGCCCACGTCGGTCGAGGTCGGCCCTGTGCTCGAAGCGATGGCTGCGCTCAAATCCGATCACGGCGGAAACTACAAGACGTCGATCGTCGATCTGCTGAAATTGCTGGATCTCGATTCCAGCCTGACAGCGCGCAAGGAACTGGCGCAGGAGCTGGGCGTCCATGCGGCTGAAGACGGCTCAGCCGAACAAAATATGGCGCTGCATCGTGCGGTTATGGAGAAGCTGGCGCAGAACGGCGGCGTCGTCCCTGACGATTTGCGCCACTAAACGCATTGCCGCTTTGGGCATTACGCACCCAATAGTTCCAGAATGAAGTCATTTCGACAATTTGGTCGTCCTGATTGTGGATGATATCGAACATCCCGCTGTGGCCCTCAGGCAATGGCGCACTGCAACGTAATCCGGAACTCTGGCATTGTTCAGACATTTACTTGAAAAGGGCCGGTCATGATTGAGGCATATAATCCCTTTGTCCGCATAATGACGGCCGGGTTCGACGCCTGGAAGCTTTCGATGCAAATTATCGAGACAATGATCGCGTCGCAGGCCGTGATCGGTGCGCGTATCGGCATGCTGGGCAAGGGGCTTGATGGCACGGGCAAGATGCCGTTCGCCGAGTTCAGTCGGCTGATCCCCGAGAAGAACGCGGCGTTCAAGAAGGCAAATGATGGCGCGTCGCGCGCGATGGGAAAAAGGGGTGTTATGCCGCCGAACTTGTCGGGCGCACTCATGAGCGACGGCCTGGCGATGTTCGATTGGTGGGAGCGCTCGCTGAGCGCGGCAGGCGCATGGTGGGTTACTTTCAAGATGCCTCGGTTACCACAACTCCGTCGACATGTTGCAGTCAGCCTGCCGGCCAAGGATGAGGAGGAGCAGCTTCCGGACTGCCTGACAGCCTTGGATGCGGCCGCGGGCCGCTATGCTGGCCCGGTAACGATCATGGTGATGGCCAATAATTGCAGCGATGGGACAGTGGCTCTGTTGAGGCGAACGCGGTTACGCCATGCCCGGCTCCGCTGGTGCGCACTCTCGCTCCTGCCCGCCTGCGCCCACGCCGGTTGGGCCAGGCGTCTGGCGTTTGACGCAGCCGCCGAGCTGCTTTGCGATGGCGACGACATTCTCGCGTCGACAGACGCCGACACATGCGTCGCGACCGACTGGATCACGAACATGGTCCGACATTTTGATGAAGGCGTCGAGGCCATCGCAGGCCAAGCACTGACACGCCGCGACGATCGTCGAGCTCTTGGCTCGGCCGCGACAGATCGGCTGAACCGCCTGGGGCGTTATTACACGGCGCTCGATTGGCTTCGAGCGGATCTCGCACAGGTCGCGGACGATCCATGGCCACGCCACTTTTACGAAGGTGGCGCAAGTATCGGGCTCACTCTGGATCTCTACCGCCGTATCGGCGGAGCGCCGACACCGCCCCTGGCCGAAGACCGAGCGCTCTTTTCGGCTGTCCGCGCGATCGGCGCGCGCATACGCCATCCACTCGATGTTCGTGTCTTCACGTCCAGCCGTCTCGAAGGACGTGCCCCGGGGGGCATGGCGGACGCATTCGCGCGCTGGATCGCGCAGCCCGATGACGAACCACTTCACGAGACATACGCCTTCCCCGCGGCGCTGAATCCGTCCGAAGCTGGTGATGGCGATCGCCTGACATTCCGGAGCCTGCTCAATGCTATCGGGATCGCCCGCAGCATAATCCGCAATCGCCGATCAGGATCGTTGCCAAAGATCGAGCCGATACTTGTCCCGGCGATCCTCCTGAACGACGATGATCGCCTTACCCAGGAGAGTTCGGAGTTCCCCGACCGCAGCTTCGCCAGACTTGGGATAATCGGTCTCACCAGTCCAGTGGACGAGCAGCACGTGACCGCGCGAGGGTATGACGCGGCGCAGAAAGGTTGCCATCTTGCCGAGGTCCGCGCTGTCCCAATAGTAGATGACCTCGGACAATAATATGAGATTGAAGGGACCGTCCGGCGCCTCGGCAGGCAGGATGAGCTGTTGGAACGCAACCTGAGGCAGCGCTGCGCAGCGCCTCGCCGCCGCGGCCAGGGCAGTCGCGGACACGTCAACGCTCAGCAGACGATCGCATCGCGCAGCCAGCCGTTCGGTCAGTACGCCGTTCGCGCAACCCACTTCCAGCACCGATGAGCACCGATCGTGCGGCAGGCTGGCAAGGGTATGATCATATTTGGCGTGCTCATAGGGACTGGTCTCGAAGTCCCAAGGATCGCCTTTGTTCCGATACAGCGCCTCGAAATAATCCGGCTCGATCGACCGTTCACGTCGCATGTTTTGGCTCCAGGAGAAGAGTGTGCGTGGCTTCGACCAGCCGCCGCATCGGGCCGGGCAGGACGAAGCGTTCGACCGCGCCCCAAATGCGTCCGCCACGTTGCGTGCGATGCTGACCCAAGGCGCGACGCGACCGCCCCCGCCATTGCCCGATGGGGATAGCGGTGACGCGCATGGCAGCGAGGCGCGCGTCAAGGTCACCGATCGTCCACCCCCACACGCCATAGTAGAGCGGGCGGATGCCAAGCTTCCGGCCGACGGCGACCGCGACCGAGGCCGCCGCCTCATGGTCGCAATGCGGATCGCTTTCCCAACTCGCCACGATGTGGCGAACCTGCAGTCGGCGGCAGGTAGCGACCAGCCGCCGCACAGAGTCTTCGAACCCCGGCGAGCCGGATGGAAAGGGCTCAGAGTCGCGCCAATTCAGACTGATCGGTGCGGTGTGCGACCCAAGAATATGAAGGGCTGCGCGCGCTTCCTGGGCACGGGCTCTCGCAATCCGCGTCGGACCCCAGCCCGGCGCGCCGATATGACTGCCAGACCCGTCCGTCAGGAAGGCGACCGTTACGTCTCCGCCCATCGCACTCAATGCCGCGATCAAACCGCCGGCGCCGAGCGTTTCGTCGTCGGGATGTGGCGCCAGCACGAGCCAGCGACCATCTCGTGCTGCCTTGCCGGGCGAGAGCCTGCGTGCGCGGAGGAGCAGGCGCCCCCAACTGCGCCAATGCGGGCCTACCACCAAGGGTCATCGCCCCAGCAATCGCCGTGCAGCCAGGCGGCCGCGGCGCGCTCGCGGGCCTGGTCGGGCACGGGCTGGCGTAGATACAGGCCGAGATCACGGGTGATCCGGTCGATCCGGCTATCCTCGAAGAAAGAGGCGGTGCCGACCGCGCGCGCGGCACCCTCCATGGCCTGCAGCGCGGCATCCTCCACCACGCCGCGCGTCATCAGGACGCAGGCAATGGCTTCGGGCCTTGCTTCTTCAGCGAGATGGGCGGCGCGCTTGACCCACAGGCCCGCCGACCTCACCGAAGCGACCGAGGTCCCGAACCGCAAGCGCTGTACCGGATCGGCGCCCTTGCCCGTTTCGACGAGATTGGCCCGCCAGTGGCGCATGAGGGCCTCGATCCCACCGAGTTGGACGGCGGTAAACCTCCACGCGCCGGCCGAAAAGCGCGGCTCGCCCTCATAGTCCCCGGGTTCCCCGATCAGCGCCGGCTCACCCAGCATCATACCGGTAAAATCGAACAGGCCGCTCGCCGTGCCACGCATGCCGCGGACTTTCCAACCGCGATCGTCGGCACGGTCGGCTTCCCCGGCAATATCGACAAGGACCAGCTGTTTCTGGCCGTCGGGCAGGCGGGCAGTGATGAGAACCCGGTCGAGATGCCCGGCGCCCGTCGCGAAAGACTTTGCGCCATGCAGGCGAAAGCCGTTAGCAACTTTTTTGAGCGTCATGCCTGGCGGCGGCTCGGTATTCCAGACGCCGAAGCTCCGCCGCGCGGCTAGGTCTGCGAGCAGCCGCTCTTTTTGGGGCGCGGTCCCATAATGGTGAATGAGCTGGACTGCGTTGACATGCCCTTCAAACACACGGCCCAGGCTGAGGTCGGCAGCGCCGACGAGACGCAGGGCAGTTGCCAGTTCCTCGACCGCCGCTTCGTCGTCCAATGTGGTAAAGGCTGCCAGGGCGCCAGCTTCTCCAAGCGCTGCCAGGCGCCCCGTGGGAAACGTCTCTTCGCCGTTACGGTGATCCCATTGGCGAGCGAGCGCGCGAAGCGCCGCGATCAGGCTTTCCTGTTCCGGCGTCCTTGTTTCCATCCGCATTGCTGCTCTCCCTGCGCATCCGGCATAGAAGCGCGCCAGAGCCAAGCTTGTTCCTCCGGAGGTGGAAGAGCGTAGATGCGCCGAACCGCTCTCTGCCGAGAAGGCGCAGAAAACTCGAAAGGTTCCGGGAGCGACCAGCTACGCCGTTCGTTCGCAAAATAGCAACCGACGGAAGGAGAACGGTCGATGAAGCGGTTTCTAGCCAACAACGGCCTAACTCTCGTTCTCCTGCTCCTTTTCGCCCTCACGATCGCAGGACAGTGGCTGACCGGGTGGCGCGTATCGGTCGAGGACGCGGCGCGGCATGGCGAGACACGCCTTTCCTTGATCGCCTATACCGCCAGCCCGGAGTTCCTGTCCTCAGTCTTCGAAAATTGGGAGAGCGAGTTCCTGCAGATGTCGGCCTATGTCGTCCTCACAGCTGTCCTGGTCCAACGAGGTTCCGCAGAATCGAAGGATCCAGATGATCCTGCGCGCGATGCCAATCTTGCGGCGCAAGCCGGAAAGATCGGCGCCCCCGCGATATTGCGCTTGGGGCCATTGTGGCGCGCACTCTACGCCCGGTCGCTCGGCTTGTCGCTGGCCCTGCTGTTCGTGATGTCATTCGTCATGCATTGGACGCAGAGCGCGCGCGCCGCAGCGAGCGAAGCGCTGGAGCATGGGGAAACGCCGGCGACGATGACCGGCTACCTGCTTGACCCGCAGCTCTGGTTTGAATCCTTCCAAAATTGGCAGAGCGAGTTTCTTTCCACGGCGGTCCTCGTCGTACTCTCGATCTATCTTCGGCAAAAGGAGTCACCGGAGTCGAAGCCGGTGGCCGCTCCACATAGCCAAACAGGTGCGTAGCGGCGTTTCGGCCAAGCGGGACCTCCATTATCGTATTGAGCGAGATCAACTCGCGGAACCGCAACTGCTCGCAGGCGTAGTGACGCTATCCAGCATGCGGCTCATTCGGAGCGAAGAAAGTCGCAAAGCTGGCTCCAAGCGATCTCGCTTTCCTCCAGGAACAATCCCGGCCGTCCCGGCTGCTGCCGTCGGCTGGCAGCTGCTCGGTTGGGAAACCAGAGTCCGGCGCCGTGGCTCATGTCTCCAGACTCGGAAAAGGAACTATCATGTCTGCACCCGACGACTTCAAAGAAATCTATATCGACGAACTCAAGGATCTCTGGTCAGCCAACGACCAGATGAGCCGGCTGCTTAAGAAGATCGCTCCCAAGGCGAGCGACCACGCTCTCAAGGAGATGCTCAGCAACTCGCAAGCAAAAATTGCCGAGCATACTGATGCCATCAAAGCCCTCATCACAGGCCAGGACGAGAAGCTTTCCAAGGAACATTGCAGGGGCATGGAGGGTCTTGTGACCGAAGCGACCAAGCATGTGCTGGAGGAAGGCCCAGACAAGGGGCCCCTCCTCGATGTTGTAATCATCGCGCAATATCAGCGCATGACGCATTATGGTCTTGCCGGCTTCGGAACCGCTGCCGCTTACGCCAAGGCGCTGGGTCTCAAAGGCGACAACAAGACGCTCCGCGACGCGACCAAGGAAATTTACGCCGGTGACGAGTATATGACCAAGCTGGCCGAGACCGGTGTCAATCTGCAAGCGGAGGCGGCCTGAGGGCCCTGCCCGCCGCCGCAACCGGCGGCGGGCATTGTTGGTCCCGCATCCCCAAGCAACCTGGCTCAGTTTGAGATCTCGTGTCCCAGATCGGCAAGGAACGCACGCTAACCATGACATCAACATTCGACCCAGCGTTGATCGCGTTGGCCGGCGCGGCCATCGGTCTCCCGCTGGCATATGCACCCGTAAGCGTATCACACTGCAGCGGGAGACGCCTGCGCGGGCCAGTCACCCGCAACGAGCGTTGGGAGTGCGCAGAATTCCCGCTCGGTCATTTCAAGCTCGAGACGGCCGCTCATGAAGATGATCTTTGAGCGCGGCACTGCGCGGAGGTGCTCTTCGATTCCACCAACCCCGCCGGCTGCGATGACCACATAGTTGATTTCACCCCTGTCGCAGGCAATCAGGGCCTCAACGGCTCGACCGAGCTCGGTGCCCTGTTGATCGAAAACCTGCGCGCCGGCAATGCCGGTGGCGGTGAAGAGGTCTGGTGTCGCCGCGCGCGTGCTTGCCCTCGTCGCCGACTTTCCGCCATCCTCATAGCCTGCCTGACGCCCGAGCCAGCGCCAAACGCCCACGAGATTGACGATCGTCAAGAAGGCGTTGGTCGCAAGCAGATTGGGCTGGCCGCTTGCGTGGCCAATGAGCGACCAGGCAAGCGATCCTGCGGTAAAGACGACGAACCCCCAACCCGTCATTCGGGCACCAAGATTTGCCGCTGTCATCATTGCAGCGATCATTGTCGCAGCGGGGGCGATCCATGCGGCAATAGTTTCCATGGTCACAGTCGATCACCCGCTGCTGTGTCATTCGTGCTTCGTTCCGCCTTACCCATCTGTGGGGCGCGGTTCGCCAGCTGTGCTTCTGCAATGCCGGATGCATGAATGAGGCTTTGTCCGGTGAGTTTGGCGGCCGCAGCGGTCATCGTGACGGCAAGACCGTCCGGACCGTCGAGGATGACATAGCCATCCTCCGCGGTCGCTACACCCGGCTCGGCTTGCGGTTGCGGGATATTCTGGACTGCGGTCATGGGGCATGCCTTGTGTGTGAGGGCGATAGACCGACGCGGTCCGGATCGATGTAGAGATAATCGGGCGAAAACTGCCCCCGCGCTGCCAGGCCATCAGGATCGGCGATTTCCACGAGGGAAGAGCGAAACGAGCATAGCCCTTCCTCCCGGAGCGTGCGCAGGACACGGTTCACATGGACGGTGGTCAAGCCGCAGATTTCGGCAAGATCGCTCTGGGTCAGCCCAAGGGCGAACCGGCGACCGTCGCTGAGACCCGCGGACATCAGGCGGACGTTGATCTCGCTCACGAAATGGGCAACCCGGCCCACGGCATCGAGGCGTCCCAAGCGGAACAGCCACGCACGATGGATCGCTGCATCCAGCAGGGTCGCAAACCACAGCTTGCGTGTTAGCTCCGGCATCTCCTGCGCGATCGCATCCAGCTCCGAGTGGAGAATGATTGCAACCGTCGCCGCCGTCATTGTTGCGACGTCATGATCGAGGGCATGCAGGGGATAAGCGTGGAGGTCGACGAAATCGCCCGGCACATGGATGGCGACCAGCTGCCGCAATCCTCGTCGATCATCAATATAACGCGACATGATGCCCTCCACGAGGAGGACGCTCTGCACGAGGGGGTTGCCTGCCCGGATGAACGTGGACCGAGCATCGAGAATCCTTACCTCGGTCACGCTTCGCTCAAGACGGGTGCGCTCCCCGGGCGTCAACGTGGCGCCTATTTTGTCGCGAAGGAACCGCTCCGTGAACATGATGGGAAAACCTTGGGTTCTTCACACAGGTGCGGCCGTGAAACGGGCGAGCGGCATGGACGTTGCGGCCGCCCCGGAACAATCGTGTAGATGCAGATCAATTTTGGCATTGCTGTCGCAACTAGAACCACTCCGCGCGGGTTGAATGAGAACATCCCGCCTTCGGCGTTGTGACCGCGCGATCCGTGCGCGGCTTCTTTCCGCCCCGCTCTCACGCACCTTCGGAGGATCTCATGGCCAAGAAACCCGCCCCAGCGTCGACCAAGTCAACGCGCCCCGCACCGTCGGCACCGGCAAGTCTGGCGCCGGCCGATTTCGCCGGCGTCGACATTGCCGGGGAGTCTCCGCAGAAGGCCTCACCGGTCCCGGCCGACGCCGTGATCAGGCCCGTCTTTGGCGAACCGCAGGGCAATGGCGGTGAAACGCATCAGACGGCGGGCGACGAGGTCGCAACGCTGACCACGAGCCAGGGCCATCCGGTCGCCGACGATCAGAACAGCCTGAAGCAAGGTGTGCGCGGCCCGACTCTGCTCGAAGATTTCCACTTCCGGGAGAAGATCTTCCACTTCGACCATGAGCGCATTCCCGAGCGCGTCGTCCATGCCCGCGGTTATGCGGCTCATGGCTATTTCGAGCTGACCGACAGCCTCGCCGACGTGACCCGTGCCGACATTTTTCAGCGGGTTGGCGAGAAGACGCCGGCATTTGTGCGCTTTTCGACGGTTGCCGGCTCCAAGGGTTCGTTCGACCTCGCGCGCGACGTGCGTGGCTTCGCCGTCAAAATCTACACGCAGGAGGGCAATTGGGATCTGGTCGGCAACAATATCCCGGTCTTCTTCATCCAGGACGCGATCAAGTTCCCCGACCTCGTCCATTCGGTGAAGCCCGCGCCGGATCGCGAATTCCCCCAGGCAGCCTCGGCGCATGACAATTTCTGGGACTTCATAAGCCTGACGCCGGAAAGCTTCCACATGATCATGTGGACCATGTCGGACCGCGCCATACCCCGTTCATTCCGGACCATGGAAGGCTTCGGCGTCCATACGTTCCGGCTGCTCGATGCCGAGGGCAAGTCGAGCTTCGTCAAGTTCCACTGGAAGCCTAAGCAAGGTCTCCAGTCGGTCGTCTGGAATGAGGCGGTCAAGATCAATGGCGCCGATCCGGATTTCCACCGCAGGGATCTTTGGGATGCGATCAACAGCGGCGATTTCCCGGAATGGGAGCTTGGCGTGCAGCTGTTCGACGACGATTTCGCAGACAGCTTCGACTTCGACGTCCTCGACGCGACCAAGCTGATCCCGGAGGAGCTCGTACCTGTGCGCGTCGTCGGCCGTCTGGTGCTGGACCGCGTCGTCGACAACTTCTTCGCCGAGACCGAGCAGGTCGCGTTCCTGACGCAGAATGTGCCGCCCGGCATCGACTTTTCGAACGATCCGCTGCTGCAGGGACGCAACTTCTCCTATCTCGATACCCAGATCAAACGGCTGGGCGGACCCAACTTCACGCACATCCCGATCAACGCTCCCAAATGCCCGATCGCCCATTTCCAGCAGGACGGGCATATGGCGATGCGCAATCCGGTCGGGCGCGCGAATTATGAACCTAACAGCTGGGGCGCCACAAAGGGCGGGCCGCGCGAGGATCCGGTCCGTGGGATCACCGCGTTCGCGGAAACGGTTGATGGACCCAAGCAGCGCGTTCGCTCGGAAAGCTTCGCCGATCACTACAGCCAGGCCCGGCAATTCTTCGTGAGCCAGACGCCGATCGAACAGAAGCATATCGGTGACGCGCTGGTCTTCGAACTCTCTAAGGTCGAGCGACCGGATATCCGCTCGCGCGTGGTGTCACATCTCCTGAATGTCGATGAGACGCTGGCCGTAACTGTCGCCGATGGCCTCGGCCTGGGTCTTCCCAATGCTGCACCGGCCGCCCGGACGCCCATTGCCGACTTGCCCCCATCCGACAAGCTCAGCATCGTCAAGAACGGTCCGAATAGCTTCAAGGGACGCAAGCTCGGCATCCTGCTCAGCGACGGGGCCGACGCGGCCTTGGTCGAGGCCCTGCTCAAGGCAGTCGACGCCGGGGGGGCCGTCTATGAAATCGTTGCGCCCAAGATTGCTGGCGTAACGCTGTCCGACGGCACCACGGTGGCCGCGAAGCATAAGATCGATGGCGGCACCTCGGTCCTGTTCGACGCAGTGGCCATCATCGTCTCGGCAGCGGGCGCAGCGCTGCTGTCGCTCGATGCGGGTGCAAAGGATTTCGCGACCGACGCATTCGCGCATTGCAAATATATCGGCATCAGCGCCGAGGCCGAGGCGATCTTCGCCAAAGCTGGTATCGCCGACGATCTTGATGAGGCCTGCCTTCCTCTCGCAAAGCCCGCAGATGCAGCGGCCTTCATCGAGGCCTGCCGATCGCTGCGCTACTGGCCGCGCGAATTGCAGGTCGATCTCGACGCGCAACCCGCCGCATGACCTAACGCAGAAGCGGCGTCGTCCTGGCCAGATCGTTGCGGATCGTGGTCGCGGCGACGCCGCCTTCGCCCATGGCATGATTGATCTGGTCCAGGCCCAGGACGACGTCGCCCGCCGCATACAGACCGGACACGTTCGTGCGCTGGTGCGCGTCGACGGTCAGACAACCATCATCCGTTCCCGCCGCGCCGACCATCGACGCCAGTTCAGACCGAATGTCGGAGCCCAGGGCCGGGTAGAGGGTGTCGAACCTGCGGCTCTCCCCCTCGACGTCGAGCGCGATCTTGTCGCCGACAAGCCGGATTGCTGTGGAAGGACCAGCCATCGCGACACTGGCCGCCGTCAGCGCGTCGCGCTGCTCGGCTTGCAGCTCATGTCCGCCCCGCGGAGCGATCAAGGTCACATCGGCAGAAAATCCCCTCAGGAAGATCGCCTCGTTGAAGCCGCGTTCGCCCGTTCCCAGGACAGCGATCGCCTTGTCGGTAACTTCATAGCCGTCGCAAATCGGGCAGTAGCGTAACCGGCCCTGCGCAAGCGCCGCATCATGGCAAGCGTCATCGATCATGTCCGGACGACGATTGACGACGCCGGTCGCGAGGAGCACTGTTCGGCTTTGGGCTATATGCCCGGCAGCCGTCTGCGCGACAAATCCGTCCGGAGCGCGCGCCAGATCCACAACGGCATCGGAATCGATCTGAACGCCGTTGTTTGAGACCTGCTGCCGCATCCGACCGAGCAGGTCGACACCCGAAATACCGTCCGGAAAGCCAGCATGATTGCGAGTAAGCGGGATGAGCGCCGCCCTGCTGAAACCGGCATCGATAACACGCACAGTTAGATGGAAGCGGGCGAGATAGATCGCGGCGGTCAGTCCGGCCGGACCGCCACCAATTATCACACAGTGGAGCAGATGCTTGGGCCCTTCGGCCGCGCTTGTCATCAGCGTTCGGCCAAGAATTTAGGAGGTGGTCTCATATCGGCCGAACGTGTCAGATCAGATTGGGTTCACGGGCCAGTGCTTCATGCTTTCGACGCGTCATTGCTGGGCATCGATATTTGATACGCTTGCCCGATGGCTCGTGGATCTGGTTTAAGGCGATGGTCGCGCCGCTCTTGGTGGCGGAGTAAATCACAACCCGGAGGAGACGAGCGCGAGTTTGATTGGCCTCTCCAATAGGAGCGTGCGGCCATGCTGATCTCCTAAAAACGAAGACTCCCTCAATTCCCGGTAGCCATGGCGTTCCCAGTGATCGCCGGGCGCGCGTCCTGCGCACGCAAAAACATTTGCCCAGCGGTGCTCAGGCCGGCCGGCGAAACTCCCTTATCCAAAAGCGACGAACTGAGGCGGAGCCATGCGACTGAACTCTCCCGCCTTCGTTTCTCCTAGGAGCTGACCGTCCTCCCGACGGGCGCCCCAGATTGGAAATTTCATGGCAGATCGCGACCACGACATCACGACCCTCAACAGTCTCATCGCAACGACCATCGACAGCGTCGACGGCTATTCGGAGGCCGCTAAGGCCAACAAAAGCGGGCAGTTCGCCGCGCTCTTCACGAGCGGAGCGAACGAGCGTCGCAATGTGGCGACACGTCTTCAGCAGCATGTGACCAGTCTTGGGGGCGATCCCACGGACGACGGCACCGTGCTTGCGGGCGCGCACCGCGTCTTCCTCAATCTCAAGGCCATGGTCACCGGCCATGACTATAAGGCGATCATCAATGAGGTCGAAGCTGGCGAAGATCATATCAAGGCCAAGTTCGAAGATGCGCTTGGCGACACGCAACTCTCTCCGGAAGTGATGGACCTCATCGAGGATTGCTACCTCTCGGTAAAGGCAGGCCACGATGAGATGCGGGATCTCAAACATAACATGCAGGGCTAATATCGCGGCGCCACGCCCACTGTTTTTAGCCTGTCTCTCTCAAGAAAAGGTCTTCACATGAGCAATCTCATCGGCGCCGCTTTAGGCGCCCTCATCGATCGTCGCGACGGCGACAGCGGCATCAAAGGCGCGATCGTCGGCAGCTTTTCCCAGCGAATGCTGGCTGGCGCCCTTCCTGTTGTTTCGGCAATCGCCATTGGTTGGGTCGTGCAGCACTATCTGCGCTCCGACGGCGGAAAGACCGCGGAAACGAGTGGCTGATGCGCCGGCCCGTCTGGCTGGTGATGGCCACACTCCTGATCCTTACTGCGTGTGAGGGACCGAAAGAGGCCGCGGGTCGTGAGCAAGATCGCCTACTTGCAGCGAATAATGCGGTGGCTGATGGCGGTGCGGGTTTAAATCAGCGGCGTGGTGAAGCGCAGGATCGCGCGGACCGGGCTGACATGAAAGCCCGCGACGCGCGAGCGGATGCACTTGAGAGCGAAGCTGACCGGTTGCGGACGGAGGCGGACATAGCGGCAGATCGCCTTGATGCGCAGGCCAAGGTCGTTCGGGGGAGGAACTGAACTGATAGCCCTGCCCCGCTCGACGTCCGTAGCTGGATTCCGTCTTCGCCTCTAGGCGATAGGGGATGACACCCGCCGACACTGCCAGGCAGCTTGTGCAGGCCCGCCTCAATGGGCACGATGACAGCCTGGACAAGGCGATGTTGCAGGATGTCGTCTCGCAAAGCTCTGAAACCTGATCGGCGCCGCCTGCTCGTCCAGTACGCAGGGCTTGCAACGTGCTTCAGGTGTAACGATCCAGCGTCTTCCCTCATGGTCCCAGCCCCCCCGGGCTTTCGAGAAAGGACGCGCGAGACATAAATTCGCAGCCAACATCGTCGATTCGCTCATCGGAGCGTTGCATTATCCTCGCCGTCCCGGCGCGCTGGAGTTGGCGAATGCTCGATCCCTTCACTTTCTTTTCGCGTATGGTCTCTGTCGCCATCGATATGACTTCCACCGCAATGCGCGTGTCGGAAACGCTCATCGACTCGCACGAAGTGATTGCCAGGCGACTGCTCGTAATCCGGGCGGCGAGCCGGTCGCCGATGAACGGGGATTATGCAGAGCTTAGCCGTATCGTACCGGAAAAGATCGATGCATTCAGCAAGGCGGGAGCCGTCATGGCCTCTGGCTGGTGGGCGATGCAACTGGCGGCCATGTCCCAAGCTCAGAAATTGGGCACAATGGCAATGAGAGGGCGACTGCCAATGCCTGCCGATTGGTCAGCAGGCGTGCGCAGCACTGCCTTCGGGCTGAATGCGCTTGAGAAGGCGACCTCGACCGCCGCTCGCGCATTGCGGCCCATCCATGTCAGGACCAAGGCCAACGCCAAACGCCTGAAGGGACGCAAGGTTTAGACCGCAGGAGGCTCCGTGGTGACAATCCGGACATAACGAATTCGCGGCAGAGACTGATTAGGAGCGAGCTGCAAAGCTCGGCATATCGTCCCAAGCACGCAGGCGTCGATGAAGATAATTCTCGTCAAATCCGGCTATTACGGCGAGCCTTTCAGGATCAGCAATCACGAGGCTGCCGCGCTGGAGAGACATGGCTCCCGATAGCCGCAGTTCCTTCAACACTCGATTGAGATGAACCGGGGTCATCCCTAGCGAATCCGCTAGCAAAAGCTGCGAGAGCGGAAGAGCAAGATGTGTCTCAGAGACCAGATCGATGTTTCGCGCTCGCACGTAAAGCTCGCACATCAGATGCGCGACGCGCTCGATGCTCGTGCGACGGCCCATGCTCGTAATCCAGGCACGCATGGTACCTTCGTCGATCAATTGTCCGATGTACATTGCGCGGGCGATCGCTGGATAGCGGTCCAGGATCTCGTCCATCGCAGCCCGCTCGATCTGCGCCACGAGAGCGGGAGCAATTGTCTGGATGCTATGGTCCATCTGGGCGAGAAGCCCGATATGAAGATCGCAACTGTCGCCCGGCATCAGAAACGCCAGCACCTGGCGCGTACCGCTCGGCAGGATTTTGTACCGGCACGCCCAACCCTCCAGAACGACGAAAACCGGTCCGGGACGGTCTCCCTCGCGAATGAGATCGCGCCGCGCGAGATATTGGCGTGGATGGGCCGTCGCCGCTGATAAAGCGGCAATTTCTCCCAGCCCCAGCGGGCCGAATCTCGCCAGCTTGTCGATGAAGCGGTTAGCCATCCGCAACATTCCCATAGTCTCTTAGCAAATAATATTGATCAAAGTTGTTGTCTATTGTTGATCTGTGTGATGGCGCCCGACGAAAATCGTTCTACAAGGGGTTGATCGTCGATCCCGTGTCAGGCGCCGGCGGCTGGGAGAATGGACCTCTCGCCTGGATAAGGCCGACCGCGTGACAGACGACGAATCCAACGACAACCAGCTCCCCAGCCATGAAACGCTGCCTGTTCCCGATCCCCACGGACAGGCGGCGATACTCCTCGTCGAAAGCCTTATCCACAGTCTCGTCGCGCGATCGGTGCTCAGCGTCGCCGACGCCGTCGAGATCATAGACGTCGCGTCCGAAGTGAAGGTCGACATCGCTGCGGAGCTCGGAGACACACGTGTGTCGCTGGAAAGGTCGCTTTCGCTATTGAACGCGATAAGCGCCAGCCTGAGACCGGACATACCCCCCGCCTGAAGTGGCGTTATCACACGCGGCAAAGTCCTTGGAGATTTCTTGGCCGCTGGCTCCAGGATGCTTCCAAGCGGTTGATATCGCGCGTGCCCCGGGACTTGGAGCATGCAACCGGCCAGCGTTCCTTCATCCCCGCCCGGACGTCGCGCGGATATGCTGGGCCAGCGTATCGCGATGTCGAGGGAGGGCCCAATATCCCTTAAAATTATAACCCAGATTACAAATCTTCTTGTCGACAGATGGTAGCTTAGGTCTGCCTAGGCGGAGTCGCGCTATGCCGTCGCATGATCACCCAACAGATTATCCGCCGCCTGCCAGTGTGCTGGTCGTCGATGGCGATATGCTCAATGCGATGGCAACCGAAGCCATGCTTAAGGACATGGGCGTTGAGACTGTCCGGACGACACGGTCTATCCCTGTCGCAATCGCGATCCTCGAGAGCATTTATGTCGATCTCGTCATCGTCGACCTCGACACGACCTACCCGGCGAGCCCCATGGTTACGGAGCGCCTATTGGCGACCGGTGTGACCGCAATTTTCTCCTCGGACCGCACCAAGGACAGTTCGAAGCCCCCGCGCGCTATCCGCTTCCTTCAGAAGCCCTATTCCGAGGTCGATCTTGGTTGCCTGCTACATTGAGTTGTGTGCCGCGCTTTCCTTGGGCGCTGGCATCAACAGGCTGCTCCGGTATTGTGTGGGACATTGCCGGAGCAGCCTCACCCCATGCCCCAACATGTGCAACAGGGCGGAACCGAGGCTCATTTCCTCCTCGGCTCTTCATCGCTCCGGCGAGGAGGGTGACCAAGGGTGGTCTTCATCCAGGCTTGTCGTGAGGAGCCCCCCGGAAAGCCGGCAGTTTGTAAGTTATTACTCATGTCGCAGGATTCTAGGCCCCTGTTACGATCGATTGCGTCGCCTTCCTCGATAAACCGTCACTCTTAGTGTCCAATAGGGAAATCGTTTCAAATGGAACCGCGCCCGCATCTTAAACCCGACAAGGCATCCTCGAACGTCTATATCAGTGAGGCTCTGACGCGCCGTGCGGTGACCGCGACCAACACTGTCGCGGAGAAGAACGCACTACATAGTCTGGCGGCTGCCATGGCTCATGCACCTGCTGAAATTCTGCCGAAGTTCGTTGAGCTTGCCATGACCCTGACCGGCGGAACGGCGGCGGGCCTCAGTCTGTTCGAGGCTGGCCAGTCGGCTGGCACATTCCGCTGGCTCCACCTCCACGGCACCTTGGCGCCGTTCGAGAACGCTACGACGCCACGATACGACAGTCCGTGTGGGGTCACGCTCGACCGGGACAAGCCGACTTTGTCGGCACATCCCGAGACGATTTACAGCTGGATCTCCGACGCCGGCATCGTCGTTCCCGAGGTTCTCCTGGTCCCGCTCTATATCGACACGCAGGAGCCCATGGGAACTCTGTGGATCGTCTCGGAGGAAGAAGGTCATTTCCATCAAGGACACGCAGACACTGCAGCGGAACTGGCGAGCTTTGCCGGTATCGCGCTCAAAATGGTACGCGACGAAGAGGGTTTGCGTGAGGCCTTGGGCGAACAGGAACTTCTGGCGCTGGAGATGAGCCACCGCCTCAAGAACCTCTTCGCGATGACCGATGGCATGATCCACGGAAGCGCGCACAGTTCCGAAAATGTCGAGGAGATGGCAACGTCCCTATCGGGACGCTTGCACGCGCTCGCCAATGCTCACTCGTTGGCCGAGCGCCGAGCTTCCGCGACCGGAAACGAAAGTCTCACTGACTTGGGTAGCCTGATCACGGCGATCGTCAAGGTTCACGAGTTCCCCGCCGAGGGCTTAACCAGAATTGCGCTGCGGGGACCGCTTGTTCCGTGCGGGGAACGTGCGACGAACTCCGTGGCACTGATCATTCACGAACTCGCCACGAACGCAGCCAAATATGGCGCCCTCTCCGTTTCAAATGGCCGTGTCGACGTGGATTGGGACGTGATCGACGGCCGTCTGAAGCTCTGCTGGACCGAGACAGGTGGCCCGCCGATCTCCGGAGTGCCGAGCCGTAAGGGATTTGGCACCCGGCTGATCGAAATGACGACCAAACATCAGTTCAAGGGAGACGTTCACTACGATTGGGCACCAAAGGGCCTTGTTGCAGCAATCGATTTGAATGCGGGTCACTTCGCATGCTGAGCGATCGAGTGATTGTTCGGACCTCCAAACGGCGTCCAAAACGGACACGCCGGGCGTCCGAAGGTCAAGGTTGCCTAGGCTCAGGACCCATTGATCTGAGAGGGACGATCTGATCAGGCTCCGCAGGGCGGCTGATCATGAGCGACCTGTACTGGGTGACGGACGAGCAGATGGCGCGGCTTGAGCCGCATTTTCCCAAGAGCCACGGCAAGCCGAGGGTTAATGATCGGCGGGTGCTGAGCGGTATCATCTTCGTCAATCGTAACGGGTCGCGCTGGTGTGATGCGCCGAAGGACTATGGTCCGCACAAAACACTCTACAACCGATGGAAGCGATGAGGCGAGATGGGTGTCTTCCTCCGCATGATGAAAGGGCTGGCTGCCGAGGGTGCCGATCCAAAGACGGTCATGATCGACGCGACCTACTTGAAGGCGCACTGCACGGCATCGAGCCTGCGGGTGAAAAAGGGGATCTTGGGCGGCTGATCGGCCACACCAAAGGGGGCATGAACACGAAGCTCCACGCCGTCACCGATGCCAACGGCCGTCCGCTCAGCTTCTTCATGACCGCAGGCCAGATCAGCGATTATACCGGCGCTGCGTCTCGATCCCATCAAATACGACAAGCGTCGCTACAAACGCCGCAACCGCATCGAGATCATGTTCGGCCGCCTCAAGGACTGGCGCCGCGTCGCCACCCGCTACGATCGCTGCCCAATGGCCTTCTTCTCCGCCATCGCTCTCGCCGCCACCGTCATATTCTGGCTCTGATCAATGAGTTCTGAACCCAGGCCGAATAGCGATCTGAGCAGCAAGAGCCTCAAGGAAGGCGACACCTTCACATTCAGCACGGTCTAAGATGTTCTCATGAATAGGTACGTCGTGCTGCCGAAGGGCACGCGGGGACAGGGGCATATTACCTGGCGCACCGGGAAGGGCGCGTTCGGAAAGTCGGCCAAAATGGATCTGGCATTTGATTGGATTGACGTGTCTGGCCGGCGCGTGACCATCGAAGGCACGCACCGCCAGGAAGGCGAAGGAAACACCGCCGCAACGCTGGGTGCCGTTGCCGCAGTTGGTCCTTTTAGGGCGTTTGTGACGGGCAAGTCGGCGACTGTGCCTCGCGGCATGCCGCTCAAGGCTTTCACAGCCGAAGGCATACAGTTCCAGGCTGCCAATCTTGCGCACCTCCCATGGCGGCACAGGTGCTGCCTGCCGGGTCGGCATCAGCGGTCACGCAGGGGACGAACCCGGTGGTCTCGGCCGTGTCGTCGAGCAACAGTTCTCAATGAACTGGGGCGCTACACTCGTGGCGCCCACCCTTCCTCAGGCTTTTCGTCTGAACGACCAAATCAAGGCCGCGAAGCTCGAAAGCAGCGCCGCAACTGCCGTGATCATCTGCGAATCCAACACGATCATGGGTCACCTCCAACGAGGGTGAGCCATTTTTTGGAAGATGTAGGACAGCAGTTTTTCAGAGGCGATCGCGATAGCTCGCGAGCGGCGTGCGAACGCTATTGCGAGATCGTGCTAGGATTTGAGCATGGGATCTCCAGCGCTGCAAGTCCCATTGCTATTGCGCCCATAGGTCCCGCCAGCGCTCCCAGACCGGGCGGTCCTAAACGCTCGTTCAGTTGCCCCGCATAACTGGAGAGCGTTCCGTAACCCGCGATGCTCGATGCGAGCTGGGTTCGGAGCCGGGGGAAGAGAAAGTGGCGTGTTCCGATTACACCGCCGCCGATAGCAATGCGCTCGGGTGCGGCGACCACGACAAGGTTGTGGAGTAGGCCCGTCAGGTCGTGAATGAAATCGTCCCATTCGGGACCGTCGTCGGGAAGCTCCTGTCCCGGGCGGCCAAAGCGAAGAGCGAGCGCTGGGCCTGATATCAGACCCTCGATGCAATCGCCGTGATAGGGGCACCAGCCAGGGAAACAGTCGCCTGCGGCGCGCTTGACATGCATATGCCCGGCTTCGCCGTGCGCGGCGCCCTGCACCGGCTGACCGGCCGACAGGAGCCCCACACCCACGCCCGTGCCGATCGTAATATAGCAGTGGCTCGACAGTCCCTGCGCTGCGCCCCAGCGTCCCTCGGCGACGGCGGCACCTACGACATCGGTCTGGATCGCCAGCGGCTTGGCGTAACGATCGGTAAGCCGTCCGGCGAGATCAGTTCCTGTCCATCCGGCCTTGGTGGTGTGGGCCACGGAGCCGAATGAAGGGCTGGCTGGATCGAGATCGAGAGGGCCAAACGCTGCAATTCCGATGGCATCGAAGGTCCAGCTATCCAGAATGGCTTCCAATGATTGCAACGTTGTCGCAGGGTCGGTGGTCGGCAGACTCTGACGGGCACGGATATCGTCGGGGCCGCTCCCAAGGATCGCCACGCATTTCGTGCCGCCGAGCTCAAGCCCCGCGATCAATGGTAGGGAGGTCATTCTATTCCCTCACTTGTCCGTCCCAGGGCGGGTGTCGTGGGCAAGACCGTGCTCGGCGTATCCGGGCAATGCTCGATATATTGTCGCATCGCTAATTCCGCACCCCGCATCCAGACCAGATCGAGAGCTTCTGCAAATGTCTCTGCGAACTCGGGATGATCGGACAAATCCCCATAAATGGCGCGCATTTCGATCCAACGAGATGGTCGGCTTCTCGCGTCGCGGGCGACGGTTGTGAGCTGATTCCAGTTAGGATCGTTGGGCGTAATTTCCTGCCCGCGCTCGTCGACACCATAGCAATAGCGGCACCATAAGGCGCACTCGAGGATCAACCCTCTCGCGATGACGCCCTTCGATAGATTGTCGCGGATTGATGGCAGGACGAACTTGGGTTGCCGGTTGGAGCCGTCAAAACATAGGCGGTGAACGGTGTCGGCGATTTCGGGATTGGAAAAGCGTTCGAACACGACGCGTTTATAGTCCAACAGATCCTGGCCGGGCACAGGGGGCACGATGGGCAGGATTTCCTCGGTCTCGATCTTGTCGAGGAAGGCGGCGATGGTTGGATCTGTCATTGCCTCATGGACAAATTCAACGCCCTTCATCGCACCTGCATAGCCCAGGACCGCGTGGCCGCCGTTGAGGATGCGGATTTTCATCGTTTCAAACGCGTGAACGTGATCGGTGAAGGTCGCGCCCACTTTTTCAAGAGCAGGACGTCCCGACGGGAACCGATCTTCTATGACCCACTGTCGGAACGGCTCGCACGTGACGGGCACCATGTCGTTTGCGAACCCCAAAGCCGAAGCTATCGCGCGCTCGCGTCGACCGGTCGCCGGCGCGATCCGGTCGACCATGCTGTTCGGGAAGGAAACGTTGGCGTCGATCCAGTCCGCGAGATCAGAGTCGGACAATCGGGCGAGGCCGACTGTCGCGGCTTTTGCCGCATCGCCGTTACCGGACAGATTGTCGCAAGAGAGGACGGTGAAGGGCATCTGGCCGGCATCGCGGCGGATACGCAGTGCCGCAACGATCGCACCGAAGGCTGTTCCTGGGCAGTCTGGGGTGCGGCTGTCTGCGGTGATGTCCTCCGCCGTCGGATCGAACTGGCCCGTCGCCGGATCGATGAAATAGCCGCCCTCGGTCACGGTCAGGGAGACGATGCGGATCTCGGGACGGCTCATCGCTGCGATCAAGGTGGCGTTCGTTGCGTCCACTTCGATGAAATCGATCATCGCGCCAATGCGCCGCGCGCGCTTTGCCGCCGGGTTCAACTCGATCACCGTCGACAGCCAATCTTGCTGCCCAAGGGCCTCGCGCATTGCAGCGTCGGCCGGCCTGACGCCTGCGCCGAGAATGGCCCATTCATGGTCCACGCCCAGAGCGAAAAGGTCGTCTAGGTAAGCTGCCATATGGGCTCGGTGAAAATTGCCGACGCCGATGTGGACAATGCCGGGTGTGAGGCTGCTGCGGTCATATTGTGGCTGGGCGACGCTCATTTCATGCCATCCAATTGCCGCCGTCGACGCCGTAAGTCTGGGCGACGACATAATTCGCCTCCGCGCTCGCGAGAAAGATCGCCATGCCCGCTAGATCCGCTGCGGTTGCCATGCGGCCGATGGGCACGGAGGCGGCGATCAGGCGCTTCTTTTCGCCGAGCGGACGGCCCTCGAGGCGCGCGAAATGGGCATCGACACCGTCCCAATGGTCGCCGTCCACCACGCCCGGCGCGATCGCATTGACGTTGATACGATGGCGGATCAGATCGAGTCCCGCTGATTGGGTCAGGCTAATCACCGCTGCCTTCGTCGCGCAATAGGCCGAGACAAGAGGTTCCCCGCGTCGGCCGGCCTGGCTGGCCATGTTGATGATCTTGCCGCCCTTGCCGGCCGCAATCATGTGCCGAGCAGCAGCTTGTAGACAGAAGAAGGTGCCTGCCACGTTCACGGCAAAGACGCGGTCATAGTCTGCCCGCGCGACCTCGATGATCGGTGCCGCCGTGAACAAGGCGGCATTGTTGACCAGAATGTCGAGTGACCCGAGCCTCTCGACCGCTTCTGCAAAGCCTGCGTCGATGGAAGCCTGTTGAGTGACATCCATGTCTATCGCGATCGCGTTCGACCCGAGCATTTCTGCGCCTTTGCGAACGGCGTGGCTATCGATGTCCGTGAGCGCCACTCTGGCGCCCTCGGCGATATACGCCCGGGCAAACTCAAGGCCGATGCCGCGTGCCGCGCCTGTGATCAGGGCGGTTTTTCCCGCAAGTCTCATCTCGGCGCCCTTTTCAGCATGCCGCGCTCACGGCCGGATAGGTCGTGAGCTCAATCGGTGCACCCGGGTTAATGACATTGTCGAAATCGATGACGGCGCCTTGCTCGATGAGCGTCTCGCGCAGCAGATGGAAATTCATATCCGACATGCTGTAGCTATGCTTGCTGCTTAGTGCCGCGGCGGTTCCCGCGCCCTGACCCATCGCCATGCAAGTTGCCATGACACGGACCGAGCCGAAGCCTGGACCGTCAGCGCTCAGGCATCGCCCCGCGGTGATGAGGTTGACGCTCCCTTTGGGGACCAGGCAACGCAAGGGGACATTATACTCCTGCCGGGGGATCACGAGATCATTCTGTTCATTGCTGTCACTGGCATGGATATCGATGACGTGCGCGCCCTTGGCGATCGTGTCGGGAAAGGCCTTCGGGACCAGGATGTCGTCCTTCTGCAGCTCGTAAAGCCCCACAATATGATAGGATTCCCGTACCCCGGTCTGAATGCCCGACTTGGCAAGCCAGCAGTCCCGAAACTCTGGAAATTCACGGCGCAAAATGTCGATGACGAGCTGCAAATTCTCGCGAAGACTGCATTCGGTCCGCGTGAACCATTCAGGATCGCTGGCGTCGGTTGCTTCGCGGAGCAGGTTGATGCTGACCATGCCGTCACGAAAGAACCGATTGATCCAGGGTCCTCCGAAAATGGGAATTTCGCCCTGCGCATTCAGCTCGAGCAAGCGGCCACGGATCTGGTCGGAGACCGGCAGCATTCCGTCTACCGCGTCGCCGAATAGATAGTCGAGCGCTTGAGTGTCGACGCCGCCCAGCTGAAACCACAGCGTAGCTGGCTGTAAGACGTCCCCTTTGGTCGTGGGGAAGCCAGCCGCGCGGACAAGGTCGGCGTCGCCAGTACAGTCGACGAAAACCGCTGCTTCGTAGGCAACGCGGCCTGCCTTGTTCTGCACAATGACATGGCTGACGCGGTCGCCGTCCATCACGCAGTCGGAGAACCAGCTATGGTACAGAAGCGTCACCCCACTTTCGAGGAGCAGACGCTGCGCTGCGAGCTTCATGAGTTCGTCGTTGACTGGATAATTACCACTTTCCAGCTCGACATTGGCCCCGCCCATGGCCGCTACCTTGCGCATGAGCTCGAAGGGAATGCCGCCAATATGCTGCTTCCCGAAATGACGAAATTCGCTGATCGGCGTGACGAGCGCGCTCGTCGACATGCCTCCGACAAAGCCATAGCGCTCGATCAGCAGCGTTTTCGCGCCGTTGCGCGCGGCCGCCACGGCCGCAACCAGGCCTGCGGGACCGCCGCCGCAGACGATGACATCAAAGGTGCCGGAGACGGGGACTTCGCGGGAGCGCTCAGTGATCGATTTCTTTTCTTCAGATCGTACCGACACGTTTCCTCCTTGTGCCTGCTGCCTTCTGTTGAGGCTGCTCCAAGGCCGTAGGCCCGGAATTCGCGTCTAACAATAACGTTAATGTTACTTGGCATAGCTACTTGCGGGGGTCAATCCATTCCTTATTAGGCTGAAAAACTAGGGAATATGGCATATATTGCGCTTATCGTGGAGGACAGCGCAGCGTGGCGGAGTGAAATATAGGTAGCGATAATGTTTTGACGCGGGGTATGCTTGGCACGCTCGCGGCTCTTCGCTAAAACGAAATCTTTGGAGACAAAATTGCATGGCGGATGGTGCCAAGGGACGTCGTCCGCCAACGCTTCAGGATCTCGCGGATGTGGTGGGCCTGACCGCCAATACCGTTTCGCGTGCTCTCAATGACCGCTCCGGTGTTAGTGCTGCCACGCGCGCACTTATCAAGGCCGAAGCGGAGCGCCTCGGCTATGTACCGAACATTCATGCGCGGTCGCTTGTGCTCGGCTCGCGTAAGACGATTGGCGTTATTGTCTCGAACATCTCCAATCCGTTTTTTGCGGATCTGGTGAGCGAGGTTGAGCTGCAGGCGCAGCAGGCGGGCTATACCGTCTTGCTTTTGCTCTCTTATGAGTCAGCCGAGCGTGAGCGCGACGCGATCGATCGGGCGATGCGTGCTGGCCTTGACGGTCTCATCGCGGCGCCGGTGCAGGAGCGCTCGGACGCATGGACTTCGGTCATCAAGGCGGGGATTCCTCTCGTCCTCGTCAGTCGCGAACTTCCCGAACTTGGCGTCGACTTTTTCTCGACCGACAATGAAGCTGGCATCGCGTTGACCACAGACGCGGTGCTCGCCCAGGGGGCTAAGGACGTTGTCCTGCTCGACGAAGACATGCCCTTTTCCACGATCCGGTTGCGGATCGAAGGTTTTAGGCGCGCGCTCGAACGCCACAGCTTGAGTTTCGATACCCGGAACAATTTGGCGCTTATTCCGCCGGCCCGCTCCTTCCGGGTATCCCAGTCCTGGCACGCCGACGACGCTTACCGCGTGGCGAGCGACTTGCTGGACCGCGGGCGACGACCCGATGCCTTCGTCGTCGGGGACGATTATTATGCTCTCGGCCTCTATCGTGCCCTGTTTGAGCGCGGCATCGACGTTCCTCGCGACGTGCTGGTCATGGGGTGGGGGAACCATCCCTTCACGCGCTTTATGACGCCGCCGCTATCCACCTTGCTGCTCCCCTTCCAGGACGTGGCAAGCCGGGCAACCCGTCGGTTGCTCGACAAAATCCAGGGGACCGCCAATGCGCAGGTCGTGACCGAGCGCATCGTTCCGGAACTTGTGTTGCGGGCGTCTACCCAACGTTGATCGTTGCAGCACTTGATGGGCCCCTCGTCACTGCTTCCATCTCTGCCTGGTGTCATCGAGTTGCGCCCCGAAACGCTGGCGCTGGTGGGGAGGGGGCGTAAGCTACAACTCGCAAATAAAGACGCTTCCCGAGAGGGGCGCCTTCAGCAATTGGCTCGGACTCAGTCGGACGGATGCCGAGGTGACGATGAGATGCTTGCCATCGTTTGTGAAGCGAAGTCCGGACGGGCGGGGCACCGGAAAAGCCAATCTGTCGAGGACCTCGCCCGACGGGGTCAACTCGACAAGCTCCCAGCCGTCCCAGATGGCTGTCCAAAGATTTCCCGCAGCAGACATAGCGAGACCCGCCGGTCGCGGTCCGCCAGCGGGGAACTGGTGAAGGATTTCGAAGCCTCCGAACCGGCCCTGCTCTTCGTCATAATCGTAGGCGCGCAACTGGCGCATCGCGGAATCGATGAGATAGACGCGGCGACCGCACTCTGACCAGACCACGCCATTAGGCAGGCCGAGGCCCGAAAGTTCAACAGTGACAGCGCCGTCGTCGTCAACCCGAAGGAGGCGGCCGTGTGCGCCCGCTCGCGATGGATCGGCGCAGCCAAGCCAAAGGCGTCCTAGCCGATCGGTGGCTCCATCATTGAAGCGATAGCCGAAATGGACGCCTTCGACCGTGATGCGTGAGCCAAGCTCATTGGTTTTTGGATCGAACGTTGCGATCGAGTTGGAGAAAGCGGCGACCAGTTGCCCATCAGCTTTGGGAACGAGAGCCCCAATCACGTCGGGCATCGCAAAGCTTTCAATCTTGCCGTCAGTCGCAAGCCGTAAGATGGCGGGTGCGAGGATATCGATCCAGTAAAGCGTGTCGCCAACCCACAGCGGGGAATCGCCGATAAGATTGGCAATTCGGCTGATGGGACGAACAGCGGCGGTACGTCCATCCGAGCCGGCCTCGTCGGGTGAGATGGCGAACGGATATCCTCCAGCAGCGCGCGAAGTCTTGCGTGCCGCCTCAAGAACGTGCGGTGCAAACGCGTGGAGTTGCTCGTCGGTGAGCAGGTGATCGGGACCGGTTACCGCAATTGCCGCTATGGGCTCGCTCCGCTCGTCAAATACGGGGGCGGCGACAGAGCGCCATCCGGAATTCGTGCGGTGATCGATCGCGTAGTAGCGGGCCTTGGTTAGCACTTCCTCAGGTTCGGGGTCGTGCGACATCTCGGAAGAGAAGGCCGCGACAACGAGCCCGGCGGCCGAGCCCCGCAACGGCTCCATCGACCCCACATCCAGTGCTCGTATCCGGTCTCCAACATGGGCAGCTTCGATGCAGATGACGCGGTCACCGGCGCTGGTCAGCAGGCGTGCCGTGAATCCGGTCGCCTGAGCCAGGCGCGCGAGTTCGGGTGCGGCGGCTCCGCGGATATCGAACTGGCTCCAGACCGAATGTGCGAGTTCGAGAAACAACGGTCCCAGCCGCAAACGTTGCGGGGCCGAATCTGCCTGGAGAAACTCCTCCTCCACCAGCGCTGCCACCAACCGGTGCACGGTCGGCTTCTTGAGGTCGAGACGCGCCGCGAGTTCGGCGACCGTAATATCCGATCCAGCTTCCGCGACTGCGCGCAAGACAGCAAGACTACGGCGAACCGCGTTCGCTCCCCCCGTCTGCTTTTCATCAAGATCATTCATGCGATCGACAGACCCACGGCAAACTCCAGTAGCGAACTCTGTTCAGGGCGGACCTGACAGGGTCAATATAATTTTGTCACGCGATCCGCGTGCATGAGTGGGACGAGCGACTGCACATCCCCCATTTGGACCAACGCGATGTCGGCAGCTCCAGCCCTAGGCCCCGATTTAAATAGCCTGCGCTTCCTTGCGCCGGATGTTATCAGCCATCCTCTCCGCAATCATGATGACCGGTATATTCAGATTGGCGCGGGGAATGCTGGGCATCAAAGAGGCGTCGATGACGCGTAGGCCGTCGACGCCGTGGACACGTCCGTCATCGGGTGACGTCACCGCGTAGCGATCCCCGCTAGCGCCCATGCGGCACGTACCGGCCGGATGCCACTGGCCGAATACGCCGGCCTTCACAAATTCCTCGATCTCCTTGCGGTTGCGCACAAACCGGTCGAGCGTTCGTCCGCCAGCAATGAATGTCTTTACGAAGGTGGGCTGCAGCGCTGGGAACAAATCAAGCAGGGCAGCAACGGGCGCTGTCATCAGATAGTTCGCCAGGCTGCGGCGCCCGAGCGATTTCGCCCACCCGCTATAGCTGGAAGGGGACGGGGTCACGATGTGGGGAGCGAGCTCCGGCGAGGCAGCGACCGCGGCCATCATGACCGTGGACTCGACGAGGCGCGCGAGATCACGTGGATCGGAAAACCATTCGAAGTTCGCGACCGGGCCGATTGCGCTGTCGACGCTCTCGATGTCGACATGGCCTTTGGAATAGGGCTTGTTGATCCAGTAAAGGAGCGTGCCGATGCGCTCGCCGAGTGGATGCCACGCGGATTTAGACGCAACCATCGCGAACATGTCGCCCCCATCGCAGCCCTCAACCCGGGACGAGTAACGAAGGCCGATGTGACTGTGGCGACGGCTTTTCGTTCCAAGACGAGCATGTGGCCGGATGAAGGCCGACAGCGAGATGCCAGGATGCTCTTGAAGGTTCTGGCCCACACCGGGCAAATCCGCGACGATATCGATACCGAGCGCGTGGAGGCGGGGGGCTGCTCCGATGCCGGCACGCATCAATATAGCGGGAGATTGCAAAGCCCCGGCGCAGACCACCGTTTCGCGGGCCAGGATCTCGATGGCCTCTTCGCCGCTGCCGACGCGGACGCCCAGGATCTGGCGCCCCCGACGCACAAGGCCCGAAATCTCAGTGTTTGACATGATCGCGAGATTAGGACGCCGGCGCACGCTTTCGGTCAAATAGCCGCGCGCGGTCGACACTCGGTGATATCCGTCGTTTGACAGGCTGAGAGGAAACACGCCGTCCTCGAACGAGCCGTTCTGGTCGTCGATCGCAGAAAATCCGCGGGCAAGCAGCGACCTTTCCGCCGCGAGTGTGAATTCGGGCCAATCCTCGCGCGGGATCCGGTGGATGGCGATAGGCCCGTCGGTTCCGTGCATCGGCCCGTCGAAATCGAGATCACGCTCCAGCTTACGGAAATAGGGAAGGACCGTTTCCCAGGTCCAGCCTGCAGCCCCCATCTCAGCCCATTCGTCATAATCTTCGCGCGTTCCGCGATTGGCAGCCTGACCGTTGATGCTCGACCCACCGCCGACGATCCGTGGCTGATCGTAGCGCTTTGGTGGCGGACCCGAAGACGGATCATTGCCCGTCATCGGCAGGGTGCGTGCGCGGATGTTCGACCAATGGTTCGCTGAATCAAAAGCCACGATACCGGGATACATGTCGAGAAAGTCGGCGGGCTCCTTACCCGGCAGCAGGTCACGTCCGGCCTCAACCAGAAGAATGTTCAGGGCTGGGTTTTCAGACAACCGGCTCGCCAGAACACAACCGGCGCTGCCGCCGCCCACGATGACATAATCGATATGCTGCATTAGCCGATCCAGAATCCGCCGTTCACGTCGAGCGTCGCGCCCGTCATATAGGCGGCATCGTCGGACGCGAGGAAGGCAACGGCCTTTCCGATTTCGGAGGGGTCGGCGAGACGTCCCAGCGGAATGTCCGCGATGACCTGGGCGCGGACCTCTGGTTTCATATGTGTTCGGATCAGGTCGGTATCGACCACGCCCGGGGCGATGGCGTTCACCGTGACCCCGGTTTTGGCCATCTGCCGTGCCAGCGTTCGCACGAAGCCCAGCATGCCGCCCTTGGTCGTACCATAATGGATGCCGCCGTTCATTGCGCCACGGTGTGCCACGACCGAGGATGTGCAGATAATCCGGCCGTAATGGCGTTCGATCATCCCGGGCAAGACAGCCTTGGAAAAAAGGAACGCGCTTTTCAGATTGACCGCGATCAGGCGGTCCCAGTCCTCTTCGGCGAGCTCGAGGATCGACACCGCCTGGTCCATGCCAGCATTATTAACGAGAATGTCGATCTTGCCGAATGTATCGTGTGCGAGTGCTACCACCGCCGACGCGTCTGCGGACGACGAGGCGTCTCCTGGTGCCGCGATGGCCTGTTCACCGATTTCCTGGGCCTTGCGCAGTGCGCGGGCCGGATCGATGTCGTTCACCACCACGCTTGCACCTCGGGCCGCAAGTTCACCCGCAATCGCGCCGCCAATACCGTTTCCGCCGCCGGTCACGATTGCAACTCGGCCATGAAGAGGCGGCTTCCATTCAATAGACATTGCGTGAAACTTCCTTTGCTGATCGGGCAGGGTGCCCCGCAATCAGAGGGCGGATTAAGAATTGCGCTGCGCGACGCGTTTGGGCCGCGACCGACCGATCACCACCATCAGGATCACCGCCGACACTGGATGAAGGATCGCAAGTCCAGCAAACAGCGCGGTATAATCGAACTGCGCGAGGATATAGCCCGTCATCAGGTTGAGCAGGAGCGATGTGCTCGCGCCGACCGCGCCGAGCATACCGACCGCTGACGCATTGACCTTCACTGGAAAAAGGCCGGCGAGAAGGACGTTGAAACCGACGAACCAGATCTGACAAACAGAAATGACAACGGTGATGAGCAAGATGGCAAGGGCTGCGCTCGGCGTCGTGGTGATGAAGGCGCCGAGCGGCATCAGTGCAGCAGTCAGCGCGAAAATGCGGAGCTGGACGCGGATGGGATCATGCCCGCGCGCTGCGAAGCCGTCCACGCTTCGGCCCAGGATGATGCAGGAAATAATGGCAACGATATAGGGTAAGCCGCCGACAAGTCCGAGTTCGGACAGTGACAAGCCAGCCCGCTCCTGCAGATAGCCCGGTATCCAGAATAGATAGAAATACCAAACCGGGTCGCTGATCATACGCACGGCAATGATCGCCCAATATCGCTTGTCCTTAAGAAGCGTTGAAGCGGAGACCTCGTCGTCGACGGCGGTTGCCGCTTCCAAAGGCGCTGTCTTTTCCGCCGCCTCCGCAGGACTGGTGTGCCTGTTGTCAGTGAACCACCACAGGATCGCGATCACCACGCCGATCAATCCTGGAATAATGAATGCGGCTCTCCAGCCAATGCCGGTCGCCATCAGGGCAACTAACGGCGGCGCAAGGATCGCGCCGAGATTTCCGGCTGGTGTAACGATGCTGATGGCGAGTGTGCGACGTTCGGCTGGTACCCAGTTGAGGATCGATCGCTGCATGATCGGAAAGACGCCGGGTTCCGAAGTCCCTAGCAAGGCGCGCGCCGCCGCAAGATGCGAAAAGCTGTGAGAGAGGCCCGACGCAATATTTGCGATCGACCAGCCGATGGCGAAGACCGTCATGCAGATCCGCGTGCCCAAGCGTTCGACGAGGCGGCCGCTCACCACATACATGACAATATAGGGAAGCATGAACGCGAAGGTCAAAAGCGAATAGGCGGTATCGTCGAAAGCCAGCTCGGTCTTGACGATTGGTTTGAGGATCGAAAGCGTCTGCCGGTCGAAATAATTGAGAACCACGAGGCTCATCAGCAGCGCGAGGACGAACCAGATTTTGAGCGGCATCTTCTTGGTCGGTGCAGCTTCCGGGGGCGCAACTTCGTCATGCTTCATCGCGTATGTCCTATAGAACGGCCTTGCACAGCCTGGGCCTCGAAATCCTGGACGGCGCGTCGCGCGATGTCGGCATCCTGATGGACCGTGCCCGAACTAATCCCCACCGCTCCAACTATCTCGCCGTCGACGGTAACGGGCATGCCTCCTCCGAGAATGGCGACATCTCCGCCTCGCAGAGTATTGAGTCCGTATCCGCGCTCTCCGGGCAAAGCCACCTCGGCGAGTTTTTCCGTCGCGGCCTGAAGGCCCGCGGCGGTTCGTGCCTTCGCGATCGCGAAATCGGCAGTGTAGGATTTTGCCCCGTCCATGCGCAGGAAGGCGAGGAGCGCACCGGCAGCGTCAACCACGGCGATGTTCTGCGGAACACCGAACGCAGTCGCAGCGGCATATGCGCTATCCACCAGCATTTTGGCATCGGCCGCGTCCAACATGGCTACGTTCCTCATGAGGTCGCCACTTTGCAGGGGGCACAAACAGACCCCTTTCTCTCCAGCGGCAGGCGAGAGCCGAGGTCCGTCGGGACGACCGTCATTCAGGCCAGCTCGACATCGGGCTGCGATGACGACTGCAAAGCGCGTAGGACCGCTGCATCGTGGACCCGCCGTGCGGCATCCGGCTTGGGAGTGCCGCCGTGACCATGACCAGCCGGAGGCACAAGGCAGCCGCTGCTGTCGACCGTCAGAGCAACACCGACATCGTCCCGCATGGGATTGAGGAGATGGTTGCGCTCGAAGAGCGTTAGCTTACTGAGGCCCGCGCAACAGTGAAGAGCGGTCGACACACCAATGCTTGTGCCCACCCCATGTAAGGCGACGTTGACACCCGTACGCCGCGCCAGCGCATCAAGTCTCCGCATGCCGCTCACACCAAGCGCGCGTGTCACATTGGGCTGCAAGTAGGTCACGCCGAGATCGACCAGGCGTTCAAAAGCTGATGTTGTGAAGTCATTCTCGCCGCCGCCGATCGGGAACGGCGCGCGCTCGCAAATCATCTCGAGAGTCCTGAAGTCTTCCGGCTCTACCGGTTCTTCCAGCCAGGCAATGTCATAAGGAGCGATGCCGTCAATGAGGGCAAGGGCCTCGGCGCGTTCATAGCCGCAATTCGCGTCGAGCATGAGCGGCGTGCCGGCAGGCATGGCCTCGCGGATCGCGCGAACGTGCGTGACGTCGGTGTCGACGCCGCGCCCGATCTTCAGCTTCACCGCGCTATATCCCTGTCCGAGAAATTCCAGCGCCTTTGCCGCGCTATCGTCGGGGATGGGGAGGAAAGGAACAGGGCTCGCATAGAGCTGAACTGGTTCGACCTGGCCACCGAGCATCTCAGCAAGCGGCTTTCCCGCGCGCTTCGAGAGCAGGTCCCACAGCGCAATGTCTAACCCTGCTAGTGCTTCCATTGCTGGACCACGGCTGTTTCCGAGCGCGAGAAAGAAGCGATAGAATTCATCGATCGCCTCCTCGGGCGAGGCGATCTCCGCTCCGGCAAGCGCGGGTGCCAGCACATCTTCGATAACGGCGCGACTCGGCCCTGGACTAGGCAGGCCAAAGCACTCGCCGAACCCCTTCACGCCGTCCTGGTCAGTCACCACGACCAATGTGGCTGTCTGCGCCGTGCGCTTGATGCGCTGAAAATGGGCGGCGGGCGCGAGCAGCTCTTTCGGAACCCGGCCTTCACCATAGATCCGCGTGAACGGGTACCGCATCTCCACTGCGACGATCGAAGCAATTTTCAGCATGCTGAGATCACCCTGCTGGCACCGACAATCTCACCGGCGGGGAAGTGGGGTGCTGCCCGCCCGAGCGCGGCCGGCGGACCACTGGGGCGGCAGAAACTGTTTGACATAAGGATCCTCCCGATAATAACTGTGGACCACAGTCCATAATGTGGACTAGTGCCCATGGCTGGGCGGGATGTCAACGAGCGATTTCAAAAAGGACATGACGAAAATGCTCTGCGTGGGGGGTCGGTGAGTTTCTCAAGCGACCGCAGGCTATCAGACATTATCGTTATCGTTAAGCGTCATTATTCTGTCATCGATTGCGACGATATGGTCATCGATTCGAAATTAAATCCATGAAAAAATAGGTATTTATGGAAAATTTGACCGACGCGCAGCGCTGTGGCAAACACATTAGCGATATCTATAACAGGATTTTTGGGGAGGATGAGGTGAAGGTAAGAACAAGGCTTCTGATCGCAGCATCGACCATTTCGGTGTTCGCGGCAGCGACGATGCCCGCGCAGGCGCAGGAGCCCGCGCCACCGGTGGCGGATCCTTCCACTGCCCAGCAGGCTGCGCGCGGCTCGCTTTCGGGGCAGGTCTACGATCCTGTCACGGAATCTTTCTTGCGGGACGCGATCGTCGACATCGAAACCGCCGACGGCCAGAAGCGCAGTATCGCGACGGGCGAAGCGGGCGTTTACCGCATCCAGAATCTGCCAGTTGGTAGGACGAAGGTTACTGTGAGCTTCGTCGGATATGTTTCTCTCGTCCAAGAGGTAGACATTCGTTCCGAGGAGGCGGCTGCTCTCAATTTTGACCTGCAGCGAAGCGGACGCGATGGCCAAGTTGCGAGCAGTGAGGACACGATCGTTGTCAGCGGCATGCGTGACGCCAACGCGATCGAATTGATGGCGCAACGCCAAGAAGTGCAGATCGCCGATATGCTCAATACCGAGGCCTATGGCGATATTGCTGGCGGCAATCCCGCCGAATTTCTGAAATATATGCCTGGCGTCGATGTGGACGGTTCGAACGGCACGTCGGTTTATGCCTATTTGCGCGGACTGCCCGCCGAGTTCACGCGTACGCAGCTGAACGGGATGGACATTGTCTCGGCGAACGCTGCGACGGCTACAGGCTATTCGAGTGCGGCCGCGGCCGCGCGCATTTTCAACTATGAGACGCTCTCTATGTCCGCGATCGATTCGGTCACGGTCTACAAGACGACCGGCAGCGACCAGAATGCGGACGCCCCTGCCGGCATCATCGATCTGCGGACGAAGCGCGCTTACGATCGAAAGAAGCCGCTGTTCGTGGTTTCCGTCGAAGGCTTCACGCACCAAAACATGTGGGATAGCGACAAGAATATCGGACCGGACACCGGCGGTTGGGGCAATAAGCGCTTCCTCCCCAGCGGGTCACTATTCTACTCGAACAGCTTCTTTGATCGGCGCCTCGGCGTGATGCTCGCGCTTGGCTATAACCAGCAGTATATCGAGCGCGAGCAGATCACGCTCGACCGCCAATACACCCAGACTGCCAACGCGCCCTATCCGATGGAATTTTACCGGATGCAGGGCCAGACTGGTGCGCGGCACACCACCCGTCGCACGGGCTCCTTGGTGTTGGATTTCAAGGCGACCGACAAGCTCACGTTTTCCCTGTTGGCGATGGGCTATCGCGGCAACATCCAGCTACATAATCAAATCACGACGATTACGGCCGACACGGCAACCGGCACCTACGGGCTGCGGAATCTCAATGGCCAGCCGGCTACGGGCCAGGACGCGTTATCGGCCTTCCGGACCAATCTTCCTGGAACGGTCCAGTCGATGAGTTCGCAGGCCACCGACAATTATAAGTATAATAACGGTAAGGTCCTTGCGAGCAGCTTTGAATGGAATCCAGCGGATTGGAAGCTCGATGGTTATTTCGCCTATTCGGACAGCGATTCCTATTATGACTCGCCCGCTGGTGGCCAAGTGTCGTCGGGCCCAACGATCACGTCCACCGGCAATTCGCAATTCGTGAAGGGCAGTTCAGATCTGCGCTACGTCGATTGGACGATCACACAGACGAGTGGACCGGACTGGTCCAACCCCGCTTCCTACACGTTCTCGGGCCGGCCGGCGATCTCGCTGAACACAGGTAGCTACGCCAAAATCTCCTCTCTCTCCGGCGCGCTTAACACGAGCTACGATACCGAGGTCGGCTCCGTTCCACTGAGCTTTAAGGGTGGATTCAAGGTCACCGACGTCCGCTACAAGTTCGGGAACAACGCGTTGACCGGCTACTCCTATAACGGGTCGCTGAGCAACGCAGCCTTCCTGGCACAGGCGGTCAATCCCAACACGAGCGGCATCACGAACAAGAGTAATTTCGTTATCCAATCGCTCTCGGGATCGACGTATGTCCCAGCGATCGACCTCGCGAGATTGCTGGAGATGTACCAGCAAAACCCTGGCGAATGGACCAGCACAACGACGGCGGCGCAGCATGCGACGGCCTATTACCGGAACACAGACGCCGACGAGAACATCAAGTCGCTTTACGGCATGGTGACCGCGACGGTGACGCCTGACTTTGAGCTGCGGGCCGGTTTACGTGGTGAGTGGACGACGACGACGGCGCGCGTCTACCAGTCGCTTCCGCTGGCAAACGTGCGAGCCCATCGGCCCGCCGGCGCCACCGCGAACTGTGCCGTGACCGCCACGACCGGGATCGCGACCACTATTCCGTGCGTCGATTACCAATTCTCCGGTGGTCCAGAGACCGTGAAGGGGACGTATTTCACGCTGTTCCCCAGTGCCTCGCTCAAATTGACATTCAGCGAACAAAACGATCTGCAAGCAGGTTATAGCCGCACGATCCTGCGGCCGGGGGTTGATACCGTCGGCACGTCGCCGACGGAAAATCTGACCGGAAGTTCTGTTGGTGGGCCACTGCTGGTCGTTCCCAACCCAGGTCTGACGCCTGCGATTTCGGACAATTTCTCGCTCCGCCTTTCGCGATATCTGCGCGGTGTCGGAATGCTCAATGTCGGACTTTATTATAACCGGATCGACGGTCTGGCGGTCGTAAAGGAATATTCGGCAAGCGAGGCCGCTTCCATTCCCGCTTTCGCGCCATATGTCTCGGACCCCGCCTATGCGGGCTATTCCTTCTCGACCTATACGCAGCAGAACATCACGACGATCAAGGGTATCGAAACGGCGCTACAGCACAGCTTCACCTGGTTGCCGAAACCCTTTGACGGTCTGTCAGTCCGCGCTGCCTTCATGCATAACGAGCCAAATCAGAAGATTCCGCGCGTCGGCAACAACATCGGTTCTCTCGGGATCATCTACGAAAAAGGTCCTGTGCGCCTCTTTGCTAACCTGTTGTGGAATGACGAGAAATATCGCTCAGATACCCCCACTTGGTTCGAGGCGCGTACCGACCTGACGATTTCGGGGCGCCTCAAAATCACGAAACACATCGAGACCTACTTCACCCTCAACAATTTGCTCGGCCAGCCGTATAACGTTGTAATCCCGCAATCGGCATTTCCGTCGACGGCTGCCGCAAATCTGGGCACATACAGCGCCATCTACGTTCAGAACGGTCGGACCGGTACCATCGGTATCCGCGGGCGCTTCTAGCCTACAGGAAATCGTCTTTGCTGCGGGCGGCAGATACCGCCGCCCGCCGTTTCCGTGTTTGCCGGAGGCTAAATGTCGAACTCCCCGCGTTTTACCCGTCGCCGTCTCCTTACAGACGCGACGCGGCTTGCCTCACTAGCTGCGGCAACGACATTGATGCCTCCCCACTTGCAGAAGCTCATGGCCCGAACGCCATCCCGTTCCGGTTCGCTCGGGGACATCAAACATATTGTCCTGCTGATGCAGGAGAACCGGTCGTTCGACCATTATTTCGGTACTCTTTCGGGTGTTCGTGGCTTCGGTGATGAAGGCGCCTTGATGCTCCCGAGCGGACGGAACGTCTTCCATCAGCCCGATGCGCTCAATCCGGACGGATATCTCCTGCCGTTCCATCTCGACACCTTCTCGACCAACGCACAGATGCTGCCCTCCACCAGCCATGAGTGGGGTGTCCAACACCGGGCCTGGAACGAGGGTCGAATGGATCAATGGCTGCCGGCTCACCGTGCGGCGGACGGTCCGCATGGGCCATATACGATGGGCTATTTCACTCGGCAGGACATTCCCTTTCATTATGCACTGGCCGAGGCATTCACCATTTGCGACGCCTATCACTCGTCCGTGATGGGACCCACCTGGCCGAACCGCCTCTACTATATGACGGGCATGATCGACCCGGAGGCGACCGGTGGCGGCCCCGTGACACGAAATTTCATGTCGCCTGGGGGCTTTCGTTGGACCAGCTATCCCGAGCGGCTCGAGGCCGCCGGTATCGACTGGCGTATTTATCAATATGGCGAGGCGGGTAAGCGCTCGCACAACATGTTCAAATATTTCGCTCGGTTCCGGGAGGCGCCGGCGGGCTCGTCTTTGGCCACCCGCGGCATGCCGGACACAGACGAGGACCGGTTCGCCGACGATGTTCGTAACGACCGCTTGCCGGCTGTCTCCTGGATCTGCCCTTCCGCAGAAGCGAATGAGCATCCCCGCAACATGCCGGCCGCCGGCGCGGACTTTATCGCCCAGCGGCTCAACGAATTGGCGGCGAACCCGGATGTCTGGGCAAAAACCGCGTTCATTTTGAACTATGACGAGAATGACGGGCTATTCGATCACGTGCCGCCTCCCGTGCCACCGCCCGGCACGGCCGGGGAATTTGTAAACGGTGTTCCGATCGGCGCGGGCTTCCGCGTGCCCTGTATCATCATCTCGCCATGGACGGTTGGTGGCTGGGTGTGCAGCGAACCATTCGATCATACTTCCGTGCTCCAGCTCCTTGAACGTCATACCGGCGTACGCGAGCCAAATATCAGCAACTGGCGTCGGAAGACGTTCGGCGATCTGAGCTCGACCTTCCGCTTCGATCACCCGGTGCGAGAGGTGCCGGCCCTTCCTTCCACCGCCGAAATGCTGGCACATGCTCGCGGGACAGCGAGGGCCTTACCTGAGCCCATCATCCCAGCGTCCGGTCAAAAGGCACCGAAACAGGAAGAAGGCAAAAGAAGGAGAGTGCGGAGCGATGGCTAGAAATGGGAACTATGGGCCGCTCAATCGCCGCGCGTTCCTCATTGCTGGCGGTCAGGCGGCGTTGCTCACCTCGCTGGCCGCGACGCCCGTGCTTGCCGTGCCCAAATTCCTCGACGATCCGTTCGCCCTCGGTGTTGCTGCGGGCGATCCATTGCCCGACGGCTTCGTGATCTGGACACGCTTAGCACCCAGACCGCTCGAACCGCACGGCGGCATGCCTGCCGAGACCGTGCAGCTTGCGTGGGAAGTGGCTGAAGACGATGCGTTCCGAAAGATCGTCCGCGCAGGGGTGGCGTTTGCACGGCCCGAACTCGCGCACTCGGTCCATGTCGAAGTCTCGGGTCTGGGCAGCCATCGGCGCTATTGGTACCGTTTCGTGGTCGATGGAATTCGCAGCGATATTGGCACAGCTCGCACCGCGCCCGCGGCGGGAGCGAACGTCGATCGGCTGCGCATGGCAGTGGCTGGATGTCAGCACTATGAGCGGGGCCTCTTCACTGCCTGGCGCCATATCAGCCAGGAAGCTGAACTCGACTTCGTCTATCACTATGGCGACTACATCTATGAGGGGAAAGCAGCGGGGGAGGCCGTTGCCGGGAAGCCTCCTGTCGTTCGACGCCATTCGAGTGATGAGATTTTCAGTCTCGACGACTATCGCCAGCGCTACGCGCTGTACAAGATAGACCCAGATCTGAAGGCTGCGCACGCCGCTGCAGCCTTCCTGTCGTCGTTCGATGATCACGAAGTGGAGAATAACTGGTCGGGGGATCTGGATGAGAATGGCACCCCGCCCGAGATATTCCTCCTGCGTCGATCGGTAGCCATGCAGGCATGGTACGAGCATATGCCCGTCCGACCGAGCCAGTTCCCTCGAGGCGGGGCTTTGCATGCCTTTCGAACGCTTGATTTCGGACGCTTGATGCGTGTGAACGTTCTCGACAAGCGAAGCTATCGGAGTGTGGGCCTCTGCGAGAAACCGGGCGACCTCAATTGCGTCGACAAGCGGGATCGTCCGGATACCATGCTCGGCGCGGCGCAGGAGCGCTGGCTGGGCAACGAGTTAAAGGGTGGATTTACCTGGAACTTGCTCGGGTTGGGCGGTCTCGTCATGCCCTTCGACCGATCGCTACAGAAAATTCCGTCGAACGGATATGACAACTGGAACGGCTATCCGGATGCGCGCGAAAGACTCGTGAAGATGATCCGGGACCGCAGGCTAACCAATGTCGTCATAACGGGTGGCGACAGCCACATGTGCTTTATTGGTAATCTACCGTCGCGGCGTGATGACCTCGAGAGTACACCTGCTGCCGCCGAATTCCATGCCACCTCGATCAGTTCAAACAGTAGCAATGGGTTCCCTATTGGCCCCGACCCGCGAACGGCGAGCAACCCCCATATTTCGATGATCCACGACCAGCGCGGATATCTTCTTTTCGATGTCGATCCCAAGACGTGGTCGGCCAGCGTAAGAGTAGTGGATCAGACCTACACGCCCGGCGGCGCGGTCAGCACGCTGGCGCGCTATGCCGTCACTCCCGACCGGGCAGGTGTCGCCAAGCTTTGAGTGAGACCGGTTTCGCACCTCTCGCATCGGTGGCGTCGTCGCTGCCGATCTGAACGCGAGCGGAGCGTGGCGCGCGAGGACCAGCAGGACGAAATTGAATGGGTGTTTTTGTAGCGTTCGGCGAAGTGATGTTGCGGATGTCTCCGCCGGGCCGTGAGCTTCTGTTGCAGACGCCAAAGTTCGATGTTTGGTTCGGGGGCGCCGAAGCCAATGTTGCCACCCAATTGGCCCGGCTTGGTCACTCTGTACGTCTCGTCAGTGCGGTCCCGGATAGCCCCTTGGGAGAGGCGGCCGTGTCTCATTTGCGCGGGGTCGGCATAGACGCCAGTGCCGGCCGCCTCCATCTCGCCCATGTGCCGCCAGTCCATGCACTGATAGTGAATGGAGCCGTTTACGCTGAACTCCACGAGATGGCCGAACGTGGTGGACAGGAAGTCGGTGAACTGGGGGCGGTTCATCTCGCCGCTCGCCATCGCGAACTCACGGTGCGTCTTCTTGCCCAGGCCCGAGACATTGCCGGCAATAGGGACATTGTAAGGCGGGTCAGACCATACCATCTGCGCGCGCTCGTCGCCCATCAGGGTGAGGTAGCTGTCGCGGCTGAGCGAATTGCCACACAGCAGCCGATGCCCGCCAAGCGTCCAGAGATCACCGGGTTTGCTGATGGCGACAGCCTCGACCTCCGGTATGTCGTCGGCGACGTCGACCTCGCCTTGTAGGGCCAAGGGCTTCACATCGAGGAGCCGGTCGATTTCCTTGGTCTCAAAGCCCGTGGTTTCAATGGAAAAGTCCAGCTTGCCGGCCAGATCCAGGGTGTTGAGCTTGCCCAGGGCCTGGCGCAGGACATCATCGTCCCACGGATTTATGTTGGCGATCTGGTTGTCCGCTACCGAATAGGCGACCCTCTGCGCTTCCGAGAGATAAGTGGCGCGGACGATGGGAACCTGCTCGATGCCCAGCTCCTTCGCGCTCAGCCAGAGGGCGTGCCCGGCGATGATGGTATTGGATTGGTCGACCAGAATTGGACGAACAATGCCAAAGGACCGGATTGACGCGCGTAGCGCGGCAAGACCGCGCTGACTGTGCTTCTTGAGTGTGAAAGGGGGAGGGGCAAGCGCCTCTGTCGGAACATAGTCAAACGTGATTTTGCGGTCGTCATTTCGTGCAACAGCGTTGCGCTGGGACGCGCCGGTTTCGGACTGGGAGGGGCGTGAGCGCTTACGAACAGCGAGTGGCATGGCATGCCTTTCAGAGCCGGAAACATGACTTCACGCGTCCACCAAAGTGGATTGTTTGCGTGAAGGCTGCTGCTTCCGGTCCGAATGACCTTGAAATCTGCTGCCAGGCTGTCCGTCGGGCTCGGGGCGGACTGCTTATCCTGATCCAAGCACAAACGGGTGCGCCTCGTCAAGCGGAAGAATTTTCCTAACAAACTGTTTTCGTTGACGAATGATTGGGATGTTGGTGCGTCTACGTTCCCGTGACCTCGTCGGCGACGGGAAAGCAAAATTCCCGTGTCGCATTGGCTCAGCCAGTTGTATGTCGCAGAAATTGAGGCGATCTGCCCTGGGGAAAGGTCGCATCTCGGAGGAATTCCCAGTAAAATCCCGTCGCACGGGAATTTTCGGGTGAGACAGGTTCGCTCCGGACTGCGCCCCGCACCATACTCGGCAGCTGGCGTTCGTCCGCGCCTGCCGTCTCGACGCGGTCGGTCCCTTCGTTAAGGCATGCACGTGATTTTCCGATACGCGCTATAGTGCCTCCTGCTTGAGGGGGGCGAGCCATGACTGAGATCCTGTTTCTCGCGATATTCATTCTCGCGATCATCGTGTTCGATCTGCGCAGCCGGCTGGCAAAGTTGGAGCGGCAGATGCGCGAAGGCACGGTGCCGCCGGAACAGCCGCAGCCGCAGCGCCGTTCGGCGGTGATTGTCGACCGCCCGTCCGTCCCCGCGCCGCAGCCGCTTGTCGTGGCGTCGGAAGTGCCGCCCGCGGTCGTCGTGGCCGAGCCGGTGGCCGAACCGGAAATGCCGGAAGCCGTGGCGGTGGTGCAACCAGTCGTCGAGGTACCGGCATCGGAGCCTGCTCCCGAACCCGTTCCGGCCATGGCGGCGGCCGTGGAGCCGCCGGCCAAGCCCGCCAAGGCGTCCGGCTCGGGCTTCGAGGATCTGTTCGGCCGCAAGCTGCCGATCTGGGCGGGCGGCATCACGCTGGTCGTGGCAGCCGTACTGCTCGTCAAATATTCGATCGACGCGGGCCTGCTCTCGCCGATCGTCCGCGTGGTGCTGGGCGCGATCTTCGGCTTCGGGCTGATCGGCGGCGCGGAAGTCGCGCGCCGCAAGCCCGATCTGGTGCAGGACGATCGCATCGCGCAGGCGCTGGCCGGCGCGGGCATCGGCAGTCTCTATGCGGTGACGCTGGCCGCCGCCAATCTCTATGCGCTGGTGACGCCCGGCACGGCCTTCGTCTTGCTGAGCGCGATCACCGCGCTGGCGCTCGGTCTCGCCTTGCGCTTTGGCGCGCCCACGGCCGTGCTCGGCCTCGTCGGCGGCCTCGCGACGCCGGCAATGGTCAGCAGTGGCGAGGGCAACGTGCCCTTGCTGGCGGGCTATCTCGCGCTCGTCGTCGGCGGCATCACCCTGCTTTCGCGCAGCCAGCGCTGGTTCTGGCTCGGCGTCGGTGCGCTGGCGGGCGGCGGCAGTTGGACCGCGCTGCTGATCGTCCTTGGCGGGCTCGACCAGGTCTCGAACCTCTCGGTCGGCGTGCTGGTGCTGATGCTGGGCCTCGGCCTGCCGATCGTTGCCTCGGCCGATCGGCGCGGGCCGATGCTCAAGATGATTTCGGCCGTCATCGCCTCGCTACAACTGGCGCTGCTGGTCGCGACCGGCGGCTATGCGATGCTGAGCTGGGGCCTCTACGCGCTGCTGTCGAACGCCTTCATCTGGCTGATGACGCAGATGCCGACCCTGCGGAACACGGTGTTCGTGCCGCTGCTCACCAGCCTGATTCTCGCGGCGAGCTGGCCGGAGCCGGCGGTGTGGCAATTCACCGCCGTGATCGCCGGCATCGCCCTCATCTTCGGCGGCAATGCGCTCTGGCGGCTGTGGCGGGCCGATGGTGGGCTGATCGAGGCGGGGCAGATCGTCGTCATCGCGCTTGGCGGCTTCTGGGTTTCCTACTGGCAATATCAGACTGTCCCGCCGGGCGAGGACATGCGGTTCGCGCTGTTCGCCCTGCTGTTTGCCGCGCTCCCGGCGGCGGGGGCCGCGCTGGGCTGGGCGCGCGAGGGACGCCACGGGGATCTGCGATTCGCCATGCTCGTGCTCTCGGCCGGTTTGCTGGTGGTCATAGCCGCCATTCTCGGCCTTGCCGAATGGACGATCCCGGTCTCGGTGGCGATCGTTGCCGCCGTGCTGCTGATGATCGGCGAGGCGGCGCGGGATCACTGGGTGCGCCATGGCGCGCTTGTCTATCTGGGCGGTGCCCTGTTTGCCCTGCTGGGCACGGGCGCGGCGGACGCTGAAACGTCGCGGCTCGCCATGGCCATGCCGTTCGATCCGAGCGCGCGGGCGTTGCTGCGCTGGGGCACGATGCTGGCGGTGACAGGGCTGTGCAGCTGGCGGTTCGCCGGCTCATTGATCGGCATGGCGTTGCAGGGTTTCGCGGCGGTGCTGGCCTATGGGCTGGTCGCGCAGGTTTTGCCCGCGCCCTGGCTTGCCATTGCGGCCGCTGTCGGCATGCTCCTCGCCACCGAAGCGACCCGGCGCGCGCCGAAGCTCGATCTGCGCGTCGCGCCGATCGTCCTCGCCGTTATCGCCGGCCTCTGGGCGCTGGAGCCGCTCGGCCGCTGGCTGCTGGCGGGTATCGGCTCGCTCGCGGGCGATCCGGTACTGGTTGATGACCTCTCCTCCTGGCCCATGGCGCTGCGGCGCCTGCTGGCGCCCGCGCTGATCGGCGCTTTCGCCTTGTGGCGGATGCGCGCGCAGCTGCCGCGCATGGCGGGGCTGATCGGGCTGGCGCAAATGAGCGTCATCGGCCTGATCGGCGCGCACATCCTCTACAAGCAGCTGTTCGCGATCGGCGATATCGACGCCTTCGTGCAATTCGGCCTTGCCGAGCGGACGGTCTGGGAAGTGCTGCTGATCGGGGCTGGTCTCGCAGTGTGGCGCATCGGACCGGACCGCAGGGCAGGGCTGGCGCTGGTCGGTGTCGGCCTCGCGCACAATCTCTTCTATTCGCTTGTCCTGCACGATCCTCTCTGGGCCAAACAGGCCGTCGGTGCCTGGCCGCTCGTCAATCTGCTGCTGCCGACTTTCGCCATCGCCTTTGTCGGGCCGTCACTGATCGAGCGCATCGTGCCGGAGTGGCAGGCCCGGCTTCAGCGGCCCGCTGCCATCCTGCGGATGATCGTCCTGCTGATCTTTGCCTGTGCCAGCCTGCGGCAGATTTTCTGCGGCAGCGTCCTCGTCGGCGTGGAGGTCGGGCAGACGGAAAATATCCTCTGGTCGGTCGTCGGGATCGCGCTGGGCATTGGTTATCTGGTCTGGGGCATCCGCAGCGGCCGGCGCGTCTGGCGCATCGGATCGCTGCTGCTCATGCTGGTGGCGGTGGCAAAGGTGTTCCTGCTCGACGCGTCGGGCCTGGAAGGGCTGCTGCGCATCGTCTCATTCCTGGCGCTGGGCTTCAGCCTGATCGGCATCGGTTGGCTCTACAGCCGTTATCTCAAGCCGGACGCGACCTGAGGCTTCACCTGTTCCGCACAGGCGCAGCTTGGTTTCCGCCCCGGCTCTTACGTTGCACGGCAAACGCGCTAGACTGAGGGCGATCGGTGCGACGCCAGCAAGCGAGCGCCATCCTCCTGAAAGGCCACTCATGTCCGATCTGACCAGTGCCCAATTCGCGCTCACCAATGAATTGAAGGCGCTCGTTAACAATGCGCTCGGGGATGGCGCGCCTATGCTGCTGGCCGCAGTCCGCCCTTCGGGAGCGCCGGTGCTGTCCTATCGCGGATCGGTGCAGGCGTTCAGTGACGATCAGCTTGGCCTGTGGGTGCGCAACGGTCAGGGCGGGACGCTGGAGGCGATCCGCGCCAATCCCAATGTGGCGCTGGTCTATCGCGCCGCGAGCGTGCCGGTGCTGCAGTTCCACGGGCGCGCCAGGATCGCGGAGAGCGACGCGGAGCGGGCGCAGGTGTTCGAGAGCGCGCCCGAGCGCGAGCGTAATGCCGACCCCGAGCGGAAGGGCGTTGCCGTGATCGTCGACCTCGATCGGGTTGAGGGCGTTCTTGTGCGGCTGGATGGTCGCGAGATCGTGCGCCTCGCGCGCTGAACTCCCGACCACCCGAAAGCGACCGCCCTAGAATTTGAAGGTCGCCCCCACGCGGATGATGCGCGGCTCGACCACGCGGCTGAGGCGCCCTTCGGCGGGCGCGCTGTCGAAGGCGGGGATGTAGGACTCGTAGAAATAGGCGATGTCCTTGTCGCCGCTGTCGAAGATATTCGTGGTTTCGGCGTAGAGTTCCACCGGTCCCAGCTCATAGGCGCCGCGCAGGTTGACCACGTTGCTGCCCTTGTCGCGCACGCTGTTGTCCTCGATCAGCGGATAGGGGCCGAGATGGCGCAGGCGGGCCGAGAATTTGAAGTCGCCGGGCAGCAGCGAGATACCGAGCGAGCCGGCATTCTCGAAGGCGTTGGGGATATAGTCGCCATTGTCGTAGCGGGCGTGGCTGCCGGTGAAGGTCGCGTCGATGGCGATCCAGTCGACCGGGCGCCAGAAGGCGACCAGCTCGTAGCCGTGGCGATTGCTGGCGCCGGTTGGTTCGACGGCGTTGGAATCCCCGACGAACTTGAGCTCGCTGCCGACGTCCAGCCACCAATAGGTCGCGGTCAGGCTGAACGTGCCGAGCTGGAAACGGGCGCCCAGTTCCTTGCCCGTGCCGGGCACGAGGACGGGCACCGGCGTCTGGGTGACGGCGCCGCGCACATCGTTGGAGTGGAAGCCGCGGCCCCAGTTGGCATACAGCTCGACCTGCGGCACGATCTCCCAGGCAAGCGCGACCTTGGGTGAGATGAGCGTGTCGCTGCCGGTGCCTTCGCCGAGGGTGGCCGCTTCGGCGTCCTTGGCATGGACATCGAACGTATAGTGGTCGGCGCGCAGGCCGGCGATGACCCGCACTCCTGGCACCACCGTCCAGGCGGCCTCGCCGAACAGGCCCAGCGATCCCTCGCGCACGCGATAGGCGCCGAAGCTTTCGACGAACGCGCGGTTGTCGGTATGATAGACGCCGACATCGGGGATGTCGTCATAGCGCCCTTCGGCGCCGAGTGTCAGCTTGAGCGTGTCGAGGACGGCCCAGGATTTCTCGCCGTTGAGCTGGAAGATCCAGCGCTTGTCGAACTGACGGATCTGCGCGCTCGAACCATCCGGATTGGCGTAGGTCGGGTTCGAGAACATCCACCAGTCGTAATATTGCACCGAGGCATTGGCCTTGAAGGTCTCGCCGCTGAGGTTCGCGACGCCGCTGAGGCGCGTCGTCTTGCCCTTGGCGCTGGGATCGGGCGCGCAGAACACGTCCGGGCAGCCCGGCGTGCCGACGATCCGCTCCGGGATCTGCTCGGTCGGGTGCCAGGTCGCGTGATAGGCGTTGAGCGAGACGCCCAGCGTGCTGCCGCCGAGCGGCGTCACATATTTGAGGAAACCGGATTCGTGGCGCAGCTTTTCCGGCTCCTGCCACGGACCGTCATAGACCTTGAACTGCGCAGCGGCGCTGAGCGCCCCTTCGGTCCCGACCGAAGCGGTTCCGCCCGCGGCGATGCGGCGCCAGCCATAGGAGCCGATCTCGCCGGAAACCCAGGCTTTGTCGAACCGGTCGACCGTCGACATATAGGCGGCGCCGGCGAGCGCGAAGTCGCCGCCGTCGGCCCGGTATGGCCCCTTGCGGAAATCCTCGCGCGCGACTGTCTCGGGGATGAGGCCGTTGAGGTCGAGATAGCCCTGACCGTGGCCGTGGCTACGGAAGTTCATCTGCGCGCCATCGATATACGTCGTGAAGTCCGAGCCGTGATCGAGATTGAAGCCGCGCAGGAAATACTGGTTGGCCTTGCCGCTGCCGGAGTGCTGCGCCGCGATCATGCCGGGCACGGCTTCGAGCAGTTCGGCAACCTTGAGGAGCGGGCGCACCAGCAAGTCCGATCCGCTGATGCTCCCTTCGCTCGCGGCGCCGGCAATGCCGATCTTGTTCTCGCCCCGGCCGAACACGACGATGTCGGAGCCGTCCGCGGCAGCCTCGGCGGACGCTCCCGCGTCGGCGGCGGGCAGCGCCGCTGTGGTGTCGGTGGGCGTTTGCGCCGCCAAGGGCGCGGCGCAAGCCATGGTGAGCAGCATGCCCACGGAATAACGCATATGATCTACTCCCCTGCCGGTCCCGGTTCGTCTTCTGGGCCGGATCGTTCTTCTGGTCGGCGAGGAGGGCTAGAGACCTGACGGGGCGCCGCAAGTAACGTACGGTTTCAGCGCTTCTGTAACGTTACGGATTGCCCCAGAAGCGGCCGAAAACGGCGGCTCGCCGATCCGGTATCCACCCGGTTGACAGGCGAGCGACTGTCGCGAAACTCGTCGCGGCGCGACAGCTAAGCTTGAATTGCCGGACTGAAAGGCGGGCATGGATCCAGTCCTTCTGATTTTCCTGCTGACATATCTGATCATCGCGATCGGCTATCTGCCGGGCTTTCGCGTCGACCGGACCGGCGGCGCGATCCTCGGCGCGATCGCCATGATCGTTGTCGGCGCCATCGGCTTCGATGACGCCTGGCGCGCGGCCGATTTTGGCACGCTGGCGCTGCTCTTCGGCCTGATGATCGTTTCCGGCGCTTTCTATGTTGCCGGCTTCTATCACTGGCTTGCTATCCAGATCGAGCGGCTGGAGGTTTCGCCAAAGGCCCTGCTTGCGTGCCTCATCGGCCTTGCCGGCCTGCTTTCCTCGCTTCTCACCAATGATGTCGTGGTGGTGGCGATGGTCCCGCTGGTGATCGAGATGACGGTCCGGCGGGGCCTCAGTCCCAAGCCCTTCCTGCTCGGCTTCGCGCTTGCCGCCAATGGCGGATCGGCCGGCAGCATGATCGGCAGTCCCCAGAACATGATCATCGCGGCGCAGATGCAGGTGACGTTCAAGCAGTTCCTGATGGCCGGAGGGGTGCCTGCACTCCTCTCGCTGCCGATGATCTGGCTCGCCTTGGTCTGGCTTTATCGGGGGAAGTGGGCACAGGCGCGCGATGCTCCCATCGCGACGGGCGGGGAGGCGCCGGTCATCATCAACCGGCTGGAACTCATCAAGGCCGCGATCGTCCTGCTGGCTGTCGTGCTCGCCTTCCTGTTCTCAAGTTGGCCCTATCCGCTGGTCGCTTTCGCCGCGGCAGGCGTGCTGCTGCTCAACCGGCGCGCGATCGGCGTGCGCTCCTCGGACCTGCTCGAGCGGGTCGACGGCAATCTGCTGCTGCTCGTATTCTCGCTCTTCATCATCAATGCCGCCATCGCCCGCACCGATTATCCGCTGATGGCGCTGCACTGGCTCGCGGGCCATGGGTTCGATCTGAGCAACCCGCACGCCATGCTGGTGGTCATCTCGCTGCTGAGCGACCTCGCCGACAACAGCTCGGCGGTGATGTTGCTGGTACCCTATGCCGACAAGAGCACGCCGCTGGTTACGACCGCCGCCCTCGCCCTGGGTGCCGGCTTCTCCAGCAACATCGTCAATTTCGGCAGCCTGGCCGGGATTATCGTCGTCGAAGGCGCCGCGCGGCACGGCATCAAGATATCGTTCGGCGAATTCCTGAAGGCCGGCGGCATCGCCTCCATCGCCGCGCTTGTCATGGCCGCGGCATGGATCTCGTGGCTCGAATATTTCGTGAGCCGGGGGTAGCGCCGCTGCGATCGCGGCGTTCAGTCGATGATATCCTCATATTCCAGCACATCCGCGACGACACGGAACGGCATGGGGGGGGAGGGATCGTCGTCGTACCGGTGATAGAAGCGCATGACCATCCGGCTGTTTCCATGCCCGACGTCATAGCTGTAATTGGCGCAATGCACCGTTTCGGTGTCGCCATCCGCAGTGCGATATCTGATCTTCATTCAGCTGGTCCTCCCGGTCATGGCTGCCGTCACGAACGCGCACAGCATGCCCGCAAGCGTGGCGGTGTCGACCGGTAGAATCCCCGGTTTGGGGCACCTTCACCCGCCGACGCGGCGGGATGCCGCCGGATGCTGGCGCTATATGCGCTTTTGCGTCGTCGCGTGCAGCGCGAGCAGGATCGCGGGGAAGACGATCGCGGCCGCCATCCAGAACGGCGCGTTCACGCCCAGATGCGCAAAGCCGAGGCCCAATCCCAGCGGACCCAGCACCCGCGCCAATGCCCCGGTCGCGTTGTTGAGGCCCAGCACCTGGCCCTGCCGGCGCGGATCGGCATTGCGCGAGATGAGCGCGGAGACGGTCGGGTAGCTGATCGCCTGACCCAGCGCGGCCAGCGACAGGAACGGGATGGTCGTCACCATGCCGCCCGAGAAACATTGCAGCAGGCTGCCGGTGGCGGACATCGCCATGCCGACCGCCAGCACGCGCTGCTCGCCGAAGCGCTCGACCAGCGGGCCGGTGACGAAGAACTGGGTGAGCCCGGCGACGATGCCGACCACGCCGAAACACAGCCCCACTTCGCGCGGTCCCCAACCGAAGCGGGCATGACCCCACAGGCCGAAGATCGACTCCATGCCGGAGAAGGCGCTGCCGATCAGGAAGGTGAGGAGCATCAGCCGGCCCAGCACGGGATGGCGGATGACCTCGCCGGTGGCGGCCCAGCGGCTCACCGTCGGATGCAGCTTGCGGTCGCGCACGTCCGGCTCGCGGATGAAGATCAGCAGCGCGACGACGCAGCTAGCCGAGAGCGCGGCGCAGATCAGCAACGGTATGCGGAAACCGGCGGGACCGATATCCGTCCGCGCGAACAGGCCGCCGAGCGACGGGCCGACGATCAGCCCGATCGCGTTGGCCGCGCCCAGCCAGCTCATTCGCCGCGCGCGCAGATGCGGCGGCGTCACGTCGGCGATATAGCCCTGGATGACCGCGTTGTTGCCGCTCGACAGTCCTCCGAGGAAGCGGATGACGAACGCGGCGAAGGCGGTCGGCGCCTGGGTCAGCGCGAGATAGCACAGGCCATTGCAGGTCACGGTCCAGAGCAGCAGCGGCTTGCGCCCGTAGCGATCGCTGAGCTTTCCCCAGAACGGCTCGCCGAAGAAGCCGCCCAGCGCGAAGGCGGAGAAGATCAGCGCGATCTCCCACGGCTCAGCGTTGAAGGACTGCGCATAGAAAGGTAGCAGCGGCACGATGATGCCGAAGCCGAGCAGGTTGAGGAACACCACGGCGACCACCGACGCCGCGGCGAGCACGGGATGATCGGTGCGGTCTGACGAGGCGGACATGGACCGCGCATGTCCACCGGCCCGCGTCGCGTCAACCGAAACCGTGCGGGCCTCCGGCTGAGGCCGTTCAGCCTGCCGCCTGGGCTAACCGCGCATGGGCAAAGGGCAATTTCAGGATGGGGCGCGTCTCGGCTGCTGCGTCGATCAGAGCCGCTCCATCCGCAGCCAGCTCGGATCGCCGACCCAGGCCTTGGCGAGCGCCTGCCGCGCGGCGGCGGCTTCCAGCTTCTTGCCCTGCGCCTCTTCGCTCCGCGCCAGCCCGTAAAGCGCCCAGCCATTATTGGGTGCCTGCACCAGTGCTTCGCGGAAAGTCTGGCTGGCCTCGGCGTGGCGGCCGGCAAGAAACAGTGCCGCGCCGAGCGACTGGCGCACCGGGTAATACCAGTACGGCGGCTCCTGGTATGGGATATTGCCCTCCAGCGCGATGGCGGAGCGGTAGTGGTCGACTGCCTCGGCATAGCGGCCTGAAGCGGTAGCGAAGCGCCCCCGCGCGACCGAGGTGGCGATCGCCACCAGATCATTTGCCGGCACGCCCTGCGCGATCATGTCGGCAAAGGCGCCGGATTTCGCGAGCGCATCGATCGCGGCGAGCTCGCGGTCGAAGGCGGGGCGGTCACGGCGCTCGGCATGGGCGAGGGCGCGGGCATAGTGCCGCATCGCGCGGGGATAGGGCAGGCGCGGATCGGCGTCCGGCATGGCGAGGATCGCGTCGGGCGTGCCGAACTGCGCCGTCGCCAGATAGGGCGCGGCATCGATCGCCTGGATCCACGCGATCTTCGTGGAGGTCTCGACGTCCAGCACCGTGCGCAGGCGCTTGGCCTCACGGATCGCTGTGTCCATGTCGCCCGCCATTTGCGCGGAGGTCACGATGAAGTGGATGTTGTGCGGATAATAGCCGTAGCGCACGAGGCTTCGGTCATTGGCGCTGGCGATGAAAGCCTCGTCCGAGCGGGCGGCGGCGATGTTCACCCGGATGGAATCCGCGTAGCGGCCGCGCACATAATAGATGTGGCCCGGCATGTGGACGAGGTGCCCGGCGCTCGGCGCGAGCGGACTGGCGAGCCGGTCGGCGGCAGCCTCGGCGCGCTGCGCGTCGCTGGCCTCGAGCAGATGGATGGCGAGGTGGGCCGCCTGCACATGGTTCGGATTGCGCGCCAGCACGGCCTCGACCAGGCGGATCGCCTCGGCGGTCCGGCCGATCGGCGTCTTCTTGTCCGCTTCCCAATAATTCCACGGCGTCGTGTCCATGGCGGCCTCGGCCGCAAGCACGGCGACGTCGTCGTCGGCCGGGAAGCGGCGCGCGACCGCCAGCATGGCGTCGGCATAAGCGGCATCGAGCGCGGCGCGGTCGGCCGCCGGGTCGCGGGAATAGCGCAGCGCCACGGCCTCGATCAGGGCGCGTTCCATGGGCGAGGCGCCGTCGCGCAGCGCCATGGCGCGATCCATGGCGCTCAGGGCTGCGTCGCGGTCGCGCTCGTCCATCGGCGCGTTGATGTTCGGGCCGAGGGCGACTGCCTCGCCCCACCAGCACATTGCGCAGGCGGCATCGAGCCGCTGTCCTTCGCGGAACGAGCGGACAGCGCCGGCATGGTTGAAGCCATAGGTCAGCAACAGGCCCTGGCTGAAATAGCGGCGCGCCTGCGCATTGGCGGTGGTGACGGGGAAGGGCGAGATGGTGAGGTCAGGATAGAGCTGGATCGGGGCGCCATCACCCGGCGAGGCGGCGAACGCGGAGGCGATCAGCAGCCGTGACACCAGAGCGGAGCCGGCGCGCTGGTCGCCGCAGAGGGAACGCGCGATACGGCTGGGATCGAGCGCCGCGAGCGTGGCGGCCGAGAAGCGCGGTTCGATCGAGAAGCTTGCCAGCGACAGACCGATGCCGACCAGCGTTGCGGCTTTGACCAGACGACCCATGATGCTCCCCCGAGGCACAAGCGGATGTGCGGGAAGGCTATCACGCGTCTCGATCCCCGGCAAACGGGCAAAGGGGAAAAGGACGAAGCCGCCGGGGCTTAGCGGCCGTCGCCTGGTTCGGGGCGATCTGCCGCAAATGTCGATAGCGCGTTGCAACCGTGCGACGCGCGCGGCCGCCTCCCTTTGACCCCGTAACGGCAAGACGATACCTTGCGACGCAAATCAAGGTCGCTGATTGCCGTAACGCGGTTCCAACTTGTCCAGGCTACGGAGGGGACAGGCTGTGTCAGCACCTGATATTCCAACAACCTATCATATCCACCAGAACATCGACACGCCGATCGCGATCGGCACGACACTGGCGGGCGGCATGGAGACCGCGCTCTCGGGCGGAATCCGCACCGAACTGGCCGGCGGTATCCGGACCGAGATGGCCGGCGGCGTCTCGATGACGTTGCTCGGCGACCCGCAGAAACCCATCGCGACGAAGATGGACGTCGGCATGACGATGCACAATCTGCCGACCTTCCAGATGCAGGACTTCTTCGATCTCATCGCTGCGATGAAGAAGACCAGCATGCGCATCCGCATGCCGGTCCAGCTGAATTTCGGGATCTCGGTCTTCCCGTTCAACCTGTTCGGCGTGGACGTGGTCCAGTTCAAGGTCTGCGGCGAGCCGCAGGTGATCATCGACGACTATGTGCCCAATGCCTATGAGCGCTGCGCCGTCGATTGCGAGCCGTGTGACTGCTGATGGCCGTCAAGTCCTCCGACCCCGGCCTGTCGGCCCAGAGCGCGCTCATCCGCCGGCCCTACAAGGTGATGGACGAACGCATCCGCTTGCGCGGTACGCCGGGTGAGCTCATCGGCATCATGGACATGGAACGCGCCGAGGCACCCGATCCCGCCGCCTTCAAGGTGGTGACGCGGGACGTGGCGGAAACGGCGTTCGGCTATCATCAGCGGATGCGTTTCGCGCCGCTCAAATCCGCCAATCTGCCGCGCGTCGCCGGCCGCCAGATGAACCTCTCGTTCCGTTCCCTGCCCGCGCCGGGAACGCGGGGCAGCGTGCCGATCAGCACATCGGTCGATCCGCACACGCCGCCGGGCATCTATGAAGCAGTTTTCGATGTGGCGGGCGAGGAACGCCAGGTCCAGATCGAGGTGCTGCCGGTCGAGCAGCTGGCGATTTCGCCCCGGTCGATCTCGATCGTCGCGCCGGCCGGCGAAGTCATCAACGAAGAACTGATCCTCACCAACCGGGGCAATGTGTCCCTGACGCTCGACATTTTGGGCATGCTGGTCCTGCAGGAAGAGGAGCAAGTGTGCCTCAGCATCCAGCGCGCGCTGGGGCAGGTGAAGGCCAATCCGGACGGCGAGGCGCACAAGGTGTTCCTTGATGCGCTGGCGACGAGCCTCGCAGAGAAAAAGACCGATTTCGGGCGCGTGCGCCTGGCGGACGGGCCTATCGAACTCGGCGCCGGAGAGTCGCGATATGCGACCGTCGCTATCCACACCCCGCGCGACATGATCGGCGGGCACCAATATCGTGCGCTGCTGAAGGCGCGAGGCGCTGCGCAGCTCTTCGTCAAGATCACCTGCAGCGCCGGAGGCAAGTCGACGGCCTGACCGAAGGAGGACGCACTGCGATGGGGACCACAAGCTTCTCGGCATCAACGCCCAGCCGCAACGCGCGGGCGAACCTCAATGCCAATCTGGGGGCGATTGCCCAGCAGGCTCGCATCATCTCGCAATCCCTCGGGGAGATCGGTAACAGCCTGGGCGGCACGCGACCGGCATCGCTGCGGCAGTTCCTGGACAGCGTGGGCCTTTCCGGCCTGCCGCTGCCCTCGCTCGCCAATGCCCGAACCTGCGGCGTACCCTCGTGCGATTGCGCCTCGCCGGACCTGGGCGAGATCCGCCGCGTCCTAGACCGGCCCGAGGCGGTGCAGATCGGCGCGCGGTTCCGCAATACGACATCGAAGCAGCGAACCTTCGCGCTAACTGCCGGCAAGATCATGTCGGAAGACGGCAAGGAGGGCGGCACGATCACCGTTTCTCCCGACAGCGTGACGCTCGAGCCGGGCGAGGTCGCGGTGGTGCAGATCTCGGTCGACGCGAGCAAATATGCCACCGGCGTCGACCACGCCGCGACGATCAAGGTCAGCTCGGAAAAGTGCCAGGACATGTATCTCGGCGTCGTGGTTCTCGTGCAGCCCGAGGTGAAGGTCGTCCCCGTCGTCGACCTGCATTGCTGCTGCACGCCCAAGCTGCGGCCGCTACGCTGGTATCACCATTATTATTGCGATCCGGCGCCGGAGCGTGGCGATCAAACGCCCCAGCCAAATCCCAACAGCACAACCGGCGTCAAGCGCCCAAATGAAGGATGAGGCGTGATCGGACTGAATGACCTGGGAGCCCTCATCTCCGATCCCGAACTGAGAGCGCTGCTCAAAGGCGTCATCACCCGCAAGATCAATGCCGACCTCAAGACGCTGCAGGCCCATTCCGAGCTGTCCAAGCGGCTGGCCCGGAACCGGCGGACTGCGCTCAATGGTGAGAATGACGAACTGCGACAGATCCTGCGCGAGCATCTCGATTATTATGGGACGCTGATCGACCTCAGCCACGATTTCCACCAGCGGCTGATCGACAATCTCGCGCGCACAGAGCGGAACGGCGTGGAGGCGCCGGCAATCAACGGGCTGACGCTGGCGCTCAAGGCGCCGATCGGCGCGACGGTGCGGGCGCCCTTCAAGATATCCAACAATCGGCCGGAGCCGATCTCCGTCACCTGTCGCGCATCGCCCTTCGTCAGCGAGGATGGCAGCCAGCTGATCGCGAGCCGCATCGCCTTCTCGCCGCCCAGCGCCGAGATCGCGCCGGGCGCCGAGGAGATATTCGAGACGATCCTTCCGGTCGGCACAGATTTTGTGGCGGGGCGGCTCTATCTCGCGACCCTGTCGGCCGATGGTGTGGACGCGATGTCGATCGTGGTGCGCCTGCAGGTGGAAGCAGCGATGCCGGAAGCCGCCCCTCGCGCGGAACCGGCCCCGGTTGCGGTCGCGCCAGTGAAAAAGGCCGCGACCAGATCGAAAGCTGCCAAGGCGAACACGAAGAAGGCTGCTGCAAGGCCCCGCGTTCCCAGCGGCCAGACGGCGGCGAAGTCCGGCTGAGGCCGGCAGGTGGGAGTCAATATGAGCCTGACGTTACCCTGCATCGAGGTCCATCGGGATATGTCGACGGGCCTCGGCGATCTGGCCGAGGGCGACCCGTTGGGCTCGCTGGTGCGGCTGTTGGCGACGCGCGGCGCGAGGATGGACAGGCTGACCCGCCAGCTTGTGCTGGCGCTCGTCACCGAGGGGCGCCGTTTCCGCGCGACGGAGAGTGGCCAGCGCTGGGAAGCCGTGCTGGGCCAGACCCAGCTTGTCACCAATGGCTGGATGCTCTGGAACATGCTCGATCTCGACCGGCACGTGACGCGCGACGATGCGCTCGCCGGTGACGATACCCCCTCGGCCATGCTCGATGATCTGCTGCGCCAGCTCCAGTCGACCAAGCTGGAGCAACTGGTCCAGCTGATGAGTTCCGTCTGGGGAAGCGAGCCGCAGCATGTTTGATACCCGTCCACAGCTGCCAGAGGACTGCCTGTTCGAGAGCAGGAACGCGTTCCTCGACCTGCTGCTCGGGCTCATCAGCCTATCGGAGCGATCGGTCGCGACGCTCGTCGACCTAGCGGATCCGATGCCGCCGCCACCGGCCGCGCCGGAGCGTCCGGACCGGGCGGAAGGCCCGCTGCTGCGCTGACATGGCGCTCGTTCCGCAGGCCGTCGGCATCGTCGATCGCCCGCATGTGCCCGATGCCGGCGACCCGCATGCGTCCACCTACAAGGAATGGTGGCACTTCAACCTGCTCGATGACGCTTCCGGTCTCGACGTCATCGTCAATCTGAGCCTCAGCGGCAATGTCCGCGAGGCGGGGCGAGGCGAGGCCAATCTCATCCTGCTCGCCCATGAGCCGGGCATCGGTTGGTCCGGCGGCGTGACGCGGTTCGACGGGCTGGCCGCGCAAGTGGACGAGGTCTCCGTGGATATCGCGCTCGGCGAGCATCGGCTCGCCTTTGCCGACGATCATTACGAGATGCGGCTGGTGCCCGATGCGGAGAGCGACATCGCAGTCGACCTGCGCCTCGCCCCGCTCACCGAGCCCATGATGGTCTGGAAGAACACGCCGATCGGCAGCGGGCACATCAACTGGGTCATCATCCCGAGCCTGTCCGCCGCGGGATCGGTCCGCGTCGGCGAGCGCGAATATCCGATCCGCATCGCGCGGGCCTATCACGACCATAATTGGGGGCATTGGCGTTGGGGCGAGAATTTCGGTTGGGACTGGGGCTTCTGCTCGTCCGCGACGGAAGTGGAAGCCGCCCCGCTCAGTCTCGTCTATGATCGCACGGTTGATCGCACCGGGCAGCAGATCGCCGAGCACAGCCTGGCGCTGTGGCATGGCGAGGCGCTGCTCAAATTCTTCTCGCGGCGCATGATGCGGATGCGCAAGACCGGCCATTACCGTGGCAAGGTGCGGCGGATTCCGGGGGTCGCGAGCCTGATGGAGCCGTCGGCCGTCGGCACGATCCCGGCGCGCGTGGACATCGTCGCGCGCGACGGCGCCGACTGGGTGGAGGCGACCTATATTCCGGATACCGCGATCCAGATCGGCATCCCGCGCGAGACCGGTTTCGGGCTGGTGGAGCTCAACGAGACGCTGGGTTGGCTCACCATGTCCGGCGAGGTGGCGGGCATGTCCTTTACCGTCACGCGACGGTCCTGCTTCGAGTTCGTCGGATGAAGGCGCGCGAAGCCCTACAGCGGGTCTGCGAAATCCTGCGCGAGGACGAGCTGGTCGCTCACATCCATCTCGTCGATGCGCTGGATGGACTGACGGTCGATTGCTCGGTCGGCACGGAGACCTTTCACATCGCCTGCGATGGTGACCTCCGCATCGGCGAGGGACATGGGCCGGGCGCGCAGGTGTCCGTGCGTTCGGACAAGGCGTCGATCCTCGCGCTGATCGACGGCGACCTTGGTCTCCTGGAAAGCGTGCTGGCCGGTCGGTTCGACGTGCTGGCCGATATCTCGCTGATGACGCGCGTCTCGCGGGCGCAGCGCGCCTTTGCCGAGGGCGCGGCGCGCGCGCGGCGTGTGCGGCCGGTGCTTACGCGTTACCGGGAAACAGGTTCAGAATTTGCGTGAGCTCATATAGTCGATCATCGCCTCAATGAACCGGCGGTGCGGTCCGGGCGGGAGCCAGCGGAACCGGTGATCGAAATAGGCGCGCGCCGATCGCGTCAGGCGGTTGGCGATGTTGCGGGCATAGTCGATCGATCCGGCTGCGTGCATTGCCTCCAGCACCAGCGCGATGTCCTCGCGCTTCTTCAGATGACGTGGCTTGGCATAGATCGCTTCCAGCCGCCGCCGCACTGCCGGGGGAGAATTTGCCATCGCATGGATGATCATCAGCGTGCGCTTGCCCTCGGCGATGTCGCCGTTCAGTTCCTTGCCGTAAAGCTTCTCCTCGCCGACGAGGTTGAGCACGTCGTCCTGTATCTGGAAAGCGGCGCCGGTGCGGTAGCCGAAGGGGATGAAGGCGCCGAGACGGTGATCCGGCACCCCGGCGATGATCGCGCCGAGGCGCATTGGCGCGATGCAGGTGTACCAGGTCGTCTTCTTGTAGATCATCAACAGATAGTCGCGCAGGGCGAGCGCCCGCCTTTCCCCGCCCGAGACCCAGTGCAGCTCGATCGCTTGTCCTTCGGTCGACTCACGCGCCATCCGGCTGACGTCCTGGATCACCAGCAACGAGCGCTCCAGCCCGATCAACCCGGTGTTATTGAGCAGCGTGTTGAGTGCCAGCATGTTGAGCGCGTCGCCGACATTGGTGGCGTTGGCGATGCCGTGCTGCATGTGGAGCGTGGGCTGGCCGCGCCGGTTCTCGGAGGCGTCCTCGATATCGTCATGGATCAGGAAGGCGTTGTGGAACATCTCCAGCGCAACGGCCGTGTCCAGGCCGTGCGCCTGCGCGCCGCCGCAGGCCTGGCAGACGGCGAGGCAGAGCGCGGGCCGGAAGCCTTTTCCCTCGCGCAACGGGTAGTCGATCATCGGTCCGTAGAGCACCGAATGATAGCGGCCCTGCTGCGGGATGACCTGGCGCATGCGGCTGAGCACGACATCGCGATAGGCCTCCAGCGTATCGAAGAAGAAATGCGTCGCCTCGTCGGTGCGCGCACTCGCTTCCTTGGCGCTGACCGACTGCTGCCCGTTCGTCTTCATCGACCGGCCTGATCGCTTTCCCGTCCGGCGACCAGCGTGTCGAGCATGGTCTGCATGCGCTGCTCGACATGGCGATGGCACCATTCCACCAGATGCCGGTCGCGCCAGTCGCTTGCTGAAAATCCGTCGAACCGGATCGGATCGCCGAAGGCGACGTCGATGCGCGCGGGGAAGGGGAGGCTGTAGAAGGAGCCGAGCGCGAGGCCGAACGGCCAGCTGTAGGTCAGCGGAAGCTGGTCCATGCCGAGCTTGTCGAGGCCCAGCGCGGCCGCCCGTTCGCGCCCGTCGTCGAGCACGATCAGCGTATCGTGGCCACCATGGCAGACGACCGGCACGATCGGCGCGCCGTAGCGCATGGCGAGCCGCACGTAGCCCGAGCGATCGCCGAGCTTGACGAGTCCGCGCTCGCCATGGGGGCGATAGGCCTCATAGCCGGCGCCGGGGTAGATCAGCATCGCAGCGCGCGCGTCCATCACCGCCTGGGCCATGCGCGGTGTCGCCGCGAGCCCGCCGAGCCTTGCGATATGCTTGGCCATGCGCGGCATCTTGAAGATATTTGGGTGGACGAGCGCGAAGACCGGGCGGTGGACACCCCAATGGCTCCAGAAGGCATGCACGGCCATCGCCGTGTCCGGCGTGCCCAGCCCGCCGCTGTGATTGCCGACGAAGATTACCGGGTTCTGGGGCGGGACATTCTCGACGCCCGTTGTCCGCACGCGGAAATAGAGGCGGGCGAAGAGTTCGGCGACCGGCAGCCAGGCGGAGACATAGCGCGGATCGCGACTGTCGAGATGGGTGCCGTCATAGGGATTGTCGGGTCCATTCATGGGGCTCGTCATGGGCCTCAGGCGGACCGCGGCAGGGCGATGGGCGGGAGCTTGTAGTGCTGGGTCTCCGTGGCGACCGTGATTTCCTCGATGATGAGCTCGAAATGGTGGGAGAGGCTCTCGCACAGTTCCTCGACCAGCGGCTCCGGCGTCGAGGCGCCGCTGGAGATGCCGAGCGTGCGGATGCCCTCGAAATCCATGGGATCGATATGCCCGCCGCGCGAGACGAACATGGTCCGCTCGCAGCCGGATTGCTGCGCGATGTCCACGAGGCGGCGGGAATTGGACGAGTTCGCCCCGCCGACGATCACGAAGGCATCGCAGCGCGGCGCGATCGCGGCGACCGCCTGCTGGCGGTTGGTCGTGGCGTAGCAAATGTCGGAATGGGCCGGCTCGGCGAGGTGCGGGATCTTCGCGCGCAGCACGTCGAGGATCGCGGCCGTGTCCCTCACCGAGAGGGTCGTCTGCATCGCGCAGGCATAGCTTATGTTCGGCTCGGGCTGGAACGCCAGGGCATCGTCCCTCGTCTCGATGATGGTGCTGGCGCCCGAGATCTGCCCGAGCGTGCCGATGGTTTCGGCATGCCCGCGATGGCCGATGAGCAGGATGTGGCGGCCGTGGCGGTCCGATTGCCGCACGACCTCGTTGTGGACCTTGGTGACGAGCGGGCAAGTCCCATCGACGACATGGAGGTTGCGCCCGCGCGCGCCATCGAAGACCCATGCGGCGGCGCCGTGGGCAGAGATCACCAGATGCGCGCCGCGTGGCACCTCCTCGACCTGGCTGATGAAGATGACGCCGCGCTGTTCGAGATCCTCCACGACATGCGGGTTATGGACGATCTCGTGGTGGACGTAGATCGGCGGGCCATATTGCGCGAGCATCGCCTCGACCGTGTCGATCGCGCGGACGACGCCCGCGCAGAAGCCGCGGGGGCTCGCGAGCATCACCGTCAGTCTGCGCCTGGCGAAAGGAATAGCTGCCTCCAGCATTTCGGCGAATGTGGCGCAACCCGGCCGATTTGGACATCGGCTCTGGCATCCGGACTAACATGGTGCGGCGCGGGGTTCCAGCACCCGGCCGGCCGCGGCTCGCCGAGCCGGTTCATAACCGGGCCGGGCGTCGCGGCGGATTGACCGCCGCCGCTGCATCTAAGGGAGCGACATGCCGCGGCAGGCATGAGAGAGTGCCGGTGCGGGACTGCGCGTTCCGTCCCTGCATGCAACTGTTTCAACGAGGCTTCTCCCGATTTCCCGGGAAGGCGAAAGATCAGAGCGGGAGGATGGCATGGCGATTGAGTCGGTGCGTTTCGAGTTGGTTCCGGACTGGGAGAAGCTGCCCGCCGGGGATGAATTCAGCCATGAGGACGTCGCCGCCGTCGCCTGTGACAGCCAGGATCGCGTCTATCTCCACACCCGCCGCGGCGACCGTGTCATGGTCTATCACGAGGACGGCAAATATATCGACAAATGGGGCGACGGCGTCTTCAACAACGCCCACGGCATCACCATCCGCCACGACAATTGCTACTGCACCGACAATGCCGATCACGTGATCCGCGTGTTCGACCTCGAGGGCAACATGAAGCAGATGCTCGGCACGCCGGGCGTCAAGTCGGACACCGGCTATCTCTCGCATCGCGGCCCCTATGAATTCGGCCACAACGAGACGGTCGTGCGCGATGCCGGCCCGTTCAACGGCGTCTGCAACACGGCGATCGCCGCCAATGGCGACATCTTCGTGTGCGACGGCTACGGCAATGCGCGCATCCACCACTTCGACAAGGACGGGAAGCTGCTCAACAGCTGGGGCGGTGTCGGCACGGGGCCGGGACAGTTCCATCTTCCGCACGGCATCGCGCTGGACAATGACGAGAATGTCATCGTCTGCGACCGCGAGAATGACCGCCTCCAGTTCTTCAGCCGCAGCGGCAAGTATCTCTACGAGTGGACCGACGTGCTCCGTCCCACGCACGCCGCGGTCGACAAGGATGGTCTCATCTATGTGACCGAGCTGTGGCGTCCGGTGGAGCCGGGCCAGATCTCGTTCCGCTACGGTCCCAAGGACCATGACCTGCCCGGCCGCGTCAGCGTCTATCGTCCGGACGGCAAGGTGCTCGCCCGCTGGGGCGACGACAGCGCCAACCGCTCGGCACCGGGCAACTTCATCGCGCCGCACGGCGTGGCGATCGACAGCCGCGGCAACCTCTATGTCAGCGAGGTCTCGGGCACCTTCGGCGGGCGCACCAAGCGCATGCCGATGGAGGAGACCACCAACCACCAGATCCAGAAGTTCGCGCGGGTTGGCTGATCGCCCAAGATTACCTTGTGCTCCTGCGAAGGCAGGAGCCCAGGGCCCAACGGAGCAACTTAACCGCCCTGTGCTCCTGCCTTCGCAGGAGCACGGGAGCGCCTCGGGGCACGGGCTGTTCTCGCTCGATCGCCGGGGTGCCTGTCTTTCGCTGGTGTCGGCCGCAGCGACGCTCGGCGCGATGCCGGGTTTCGCTCAGTCCGGAGGAAGCCGTATGTCCAGACCGCTGATCGCCAATCTGATCACCGGCAGCCCGAACCGGAATCACGACTATGACTTCTTCCGGATCCGGCTGAACACCGCGCTCTACGACGCCTATGGCATCAAGGCCGACTGCTTCCAGAACTACGAGGACAGCGCGGCGATCCTGGGCGGCGACATGCTCGTCACCTACACCTCGCAAGTGCCGGTCTCGGAGGAAGCCAGCACGGCGCTGCGCCGCTGGCTGGAGGAGGGTGGGCGCTGGTTCGCGCTGCATTCGAGCAATTCGGTGGCGGGCAACCCGGTCATGCCGCGCATCCTCGGCACGCGCTTCCTCTCGCACCCGCCCTATCAGAAATTCCACGTCAACGTGACGAAGCCGGGCGATCCGCTGCTGGAGGGCGTACAGCCCTTCGATGTCGAGGACGAACTTTATTGCATGGAGAACGTCACCGGCGACATCGAGGTGCTGCTGCACACGCGCTGGGGCGGCGAGGCGTTCGGCAACATGACCTTCCCGGTCGAGGACCGGCCGATGATGTACAAGCGCAAGGTGGGCGACGGCGGCATCCTCTACCTCGCTCTCGGCCACGCCAACCGGCCGTACGACAAGCCGCGCCCCGAATATCCGGACCAGCCCGACCACCGCGGGCCGTGGGAGATGCCGGTCTACAAGACGCTGATCCAGCGCGGGATCGAGTGGGCGGCGAAGCGCCGACCGTTCTGAGAGCATCCTGCCGGCGGCCAATAGCAATCGTGAAATTTCCGGTTCGAGCAAGCCACTCCGGCCGATCGTCCATAAGCCTTGCTGGCAGGCGCCGGCATTGCCCCGGCGGAGGGGAAGGACGCTGAGATGGCCGACAAGACGATCATATCCTGCGCGGTGACCGGCAACCAGACGATGCCCTCGCAGCATCCCGGTGTGCCGGTGACGCCCAGAGAGATCGCCGAGGCCGCGATCGGCGCGGCCAAGGCGGGCGCCGCGATCGCCCATATCCATGTCCGCGATCCCGAGACGGCGCGCGGCTCTATGAACCTCGAGCTCTACCGCGAGGTGGTGGACCGCATCCGCGATTCCGGTAGCGACGTGCTCATCAACCTCACCACCGGCGAAGGCGGTCGCCTCGCGCCCTCCGAGGACGAGCCGCGCATTGCCGGCCCGGCCACCACGCTCGCTCATCCGCTCAAACGCGTCGAGCATATCGCGGCGCTCAAGCCGGACATTTGCTCGCTCGACTTCAACACGATGAACAGCAGTCGTGGCCAGATCGTCGTCAACACGCCGGGCAACCTGCGCAAGATGGCCGAGGTGATCGTGCAGTCGGGCGTGAAGCCGGAACTCGAAGTCTTCGACAGCGGCGACATCCATCTCGCGAAGGAACTGATCGACGAGGGCGCGCTGCCGGGAAAGCCGTTCTTCCAGATCGTCACCGGCGTCAAATATGGCTGCTCCGCGACGGTCGAGACGCTCGCGTACATGAAGTCGATCCTGCCGCAGAATGCGATCTGGTCGGCCTTCGGCATCAGCCGCATGGAGTTCCCCATCCTCGCGGCGTCCTATCTGCTCGGCGGTCAGGTCCGCGTCGGCATGGAGGACAATATCTATATCCGCCACGGCGAGCTGGTGCGCGACAATGCCCAGCTGGTCGAGCAGGCGGTGAAGCAGCTGGACATCTTCGGCGCCGAGCCGGCCACCCCGGCCGAGGCACGGGCGATGCTGGAGCTGTGAGAGCCGGGACACCGGCGGGACCGAACTGAAGGAGACGACATGGCGGGTGCGATCGGGATGGCGGACGAAGGCACGAGCGCGGCCCCGGACACGCATGTCCTGCCAAGCCGGCGGTCGGCCTATTATTCGCTGATCGTCCTCACCATCGTCGTCATGTTCACGGTGCTGGACCGGCAGATCCTCGGCCTGATGATCGAGCCGGTGAAGGCCGACTTCGGCATTAGCGACACGGAGGTCGCGCTGCTGCTCGGCGCCGCCTTCGCGCTGCCCTATGCCTTCGCCGGCATTCCCATCGCGCGCTATGCAGACCGCAGCAACCGCCGCAACATCGTGGCGCTCTGCATCGCCTTCTGGAGCCTCGCCACCTGCGCCTGCGGGATCGCGCAGAACTATTTCCAGATGATCCTCGCGCGCTTCGGCATCGGCGCGGGCGAGTCCGGCTATGGCCCGGCGACCTGGTCGATCATGGCGGACAGCTTCCCGCGCGAGAAGGTGGCGTTTGGCACGGCCTTCCTGGCGATCGGCGCGAACATCGGCACGGGCCTCGCCCTGTTCCTCGGCGGCGCGGTGCTCGCTTTCGTCGAGCATCTGCCGCAGGTCGATCTGCCGTTCGGCGGCCATATGCGCCCCTGGCAATGGGCGTTCATCCTCGTCGGCGCGCCGGGCCTGCTCTGGGCGCTCGTCGTGCTGACCATCAAGGAGCCGAACCGTCGCGGCTCCGCCGGCGAGCAGAAAGTTGTCGTGCCGGTTCGCGAGGTGGCGGGCTTCATGGGCGACAACTGGCGCGTCTATCTCGGCATCATCGGCGGCCTCTGCATGAAGATGCTGATGGGCATCGGCGCCAACCAGTGGATGCCGACGCTCTATTATCGCGAGTTCGGCTGGTCGCTCGCCGAGGTCGGCCTCATCGTCGGCAGCATGACCATCATCATCTCGCCGATCGCCCTCATCACCGGCGGCAAGGTCTCCGAATGGTGGATGAAGCGCGGCACGCCGGATGCGAACCTGCGCATCGTGCTCTACGGCCTCATCGTCGGCGTGCCCGTGGCTATCATCACGCCGCTGATGCCGAGCCCCTGGCTGGTGCTGGCGTTCAGCGGCGTCGGCATGTTCCTCTCCTCGCTCGGCACCGGCCCAGGCGTCGGCTCGATGCAGATCATCACGCCCAACCGGATGCGCGCGACGGTTAGTTCGGTCTACCAGTTCAGCACCCACGTTATCTCGCTGGCGGTCGGTCCGCTGATCGTCGCCCTGTTCACCGACTATCTGTTCGGCGACAGCAAGCACCTCAAATATTCGCTGGCGCTCTGCTCGGCGCTGCTGGGGCCGGTCACGATCTTCCTTGTCTGGCAGGCGCTGAAGCCGTTCAGCCGGGCCTATGAGCGGGCGGTGCGGCTGGGATATTGAGGCTGCCGTATGGCGGCCAGCTCGCGTAATATTCTTGCTAAGGTCACACTAGGCCGCATACCCATAAATGGGATTCCCATTTGGCCTGGTTTCTGATTCATTTGCCGTGTGATTTTGCGGAGGCTGAGATGGCCCGGTTTGATTTGACGGATTTCGAGTGGTCGG